>Ga0111148_1121_pt1 | contig 9324 bp, 10 predicted proteins | sample DeeMarSeWOR28_12_FD_80359 | JGI IMG/M metagenome (GOLD analysis project Ga0111148, IMG submission 80359) | Desulfobacterales bacterium SG8_35 | reverse complement strand
CTGCAGTCAGCTGTTGACAATAAAATGGAGGAGAAGAGATGGCATTAACTGGTATACAGATTCTCAAAATGCTGCCCAAGACCAACTGCGGTGAGTGCGGTATACCGACCTGCCTTGCTTTTGGTATGAAAGTGGCGGCAGGGCAGATAGAAATCGGAGAATGTCCTTATGTAAGTGATGAGGTCAAGGAGACCATCGGTGAAGCCTCAGCACCACCGATTAGGACAATTACACTTGGCAGCGGTGAGTCTACCTTCAAGGCCGGTGGAGAAACCTGTCTGTTCAGGCATGAGAAACGATTTGAGAATCCTACCGGTCTGGGTGTAATGCTGACAACCGACATGGCCGATGCTGACGTGGACGGCAGGATAGATCGTTTCAATTCCATTCGCATTGAAAGGGTCGGCGTCCTTATGAAGGCAGATCTTCTCGCAGTCAAGGATTCCAAAGGCGACGAAGGTGCATTCACCTCCCTGGTTCAGAAAGCACTTGATAAGGCACCGGATGCCAACCTTGTTCTTATCAGTGAGAATGCAGACACTCTTGCAGCAGGCGCTAAACTCTGCGGCGACAGAAAACCGCTTCTCCTCGGTGCTGACAGCAATAACCGGGAAGCCATGTCCAAGCTGGCCAAGGAACTGGGATGCCCCCTTGGTGTTAGGGGCACCAATCTTGACAATACTGTTGAGATTGCAGACCAGCTCTTGAGTGACGGTTTAAAAGACCTTGTCATTGACACAGGCGCCCGTACCATGAAGGCTGCATTTGAAGACAACATTGTAGCACGCAGGGCTGCGGTCAAAAAGAAATTCAAACCGCTTGGTTTCCCGACCATTACTTTTCCTTGCGAAATGACGGACGATCCGCTCATGGAGGCCATGATCGCTTCTGTACTTATAGCTAAATATGCGGGTATCGTTATTCTATCAGACCTGCAGGGCGACACCCTTTTCCCGCTGCTGCTCGAACGTTTGAATATCTTCACAGATCCGCAGCGGCCCATGGTTGTCAAGGAAGACATCTATCCTGTCAATGGCCCGGGTGAGGATTCACCGGTTCTCATTACCTGCAACTTCTCACTGACCTACTTTATTGTTTCAGGTGAAATTGAAGGCAGCAAGGTCCCGTCCTGGCTGCTTATAAAAGACACTGAAGGACTTTCCGTACTCACCGCCTGGGCCGCAGGTAAATTCGGCGCTGATCTCATTGCCCAGTTTATCAACAAGTCGGGAATCGCAGATAAGGTGAAGCACCGTGAACTTATTATACCAGGGTATCTCGCCACCATTAAGGGAGAGCTGGAGGAAGAACTTCCTGACTGGACCATTACCATTGGTCCCCGTGAAGCGGGCCACATGCCTGCATTCCTGAAGGAATGGAAGGCTGCTGCTTAGCACAGATTCATTTTACAAAATGTAAGATCGGCATAAAGGTCCGATCTCAATCCATAGAACCAGTTAGAGTAATTGGAGAAAGTTATGGCTAAAGCAAAAAAGAGCAGGGAAGGGACAGTTATGGTCTTGGGCGGGGGTATCGCCGGGGTCCAGGCAGCTCTTGACCTGACCGATTTGGGGTACTACGTCTATCTGGTTGAAAAATCACCTGCCATCGGCGGCGTGATGGCTCAGCTGGACAAGACCTTCCCGACCAACGACTGCTCGCTCTGAATCCTGGCGCCCAAGTTGGTTGAGGCCGGTCGGTCTCCAAATATCGAAATTCTCACAAATGCTGATCTGCTTTCCCTTAAGGGGAAACCGGGTAATTTCAAAGCTGACATCGTACAGCGTCCACGCTATATCAATGCAGATGACTGCACGGCCTGCGGACTTTGTACCACTTACTGCCCGCGGCACCAGGTGGATGATTACAACGAAGGCCTGAATATGACCCGTCCCATCCACATTGATTATCCCCAGGCAGTGCCGGCAACGTACTATATCGACCCGCGCAGCTGTCTGCATCTGACCCATGAAACCTGTCAGATCTGTGTTCCCGTCTGCCAGAGCAAGGCCATTGACTTCAGCCAGAAACCTGAAGAAATGACCCTGGAAGTCGGTGCTGTTATCATGTCCCCGGGTTTTGGCCGTATCTCTGAGGAAACCCTTGCCAAGTACAGCTTCGGCAAGCACCCGGACGTGGTAACCAGCATTGAATTTGAAAGGCTGTTGAACCCGTCCGGTCCTTTTACCGGTGAAGTTCGCTGTCTTTCCGACAACCGGCATCCGCACAAGATTGCCTTTATCCAGTGCGTCGGCTCACGGGACATAGGCTGTGATAACGGCTACTGCTCCTCTGTATGCTGCATGTATGCTATCAAGGAAGCCATGGTTGCCAAGGAGCATGATCCGGAAGCAGAGATCACCGTCTACTATATGGATATCCGGACACAGGGTAAGGAATTTGATGCAGCCCAGAAACGCGCGCAGGACAAAGGCATAAAATTCGTGCGGGCCAAAGTTGCTGATGTTATGCCCTGGGGTGATCATCTGCGGCTTACCTATTCGACCCTTGACGGCAGGCACAGTTTTGAGCCGTATGACATGGTGGTCCTCTCCGTCGGGCTCGAGTCCCCGCCGGATGCGCAAAAACTTGCCGACATAGGCGGATTTAAACTGAATAAGTACAATTTCTGCGCCACCGACACCTTTGCGCCGCTCGCCACCAGCAAAGATGGCATCTATGTTGCCGGCGCCTTCAACGGCCCCATGGATATTCCTGAATCCGTCACGCAGTCAAGCGGTGCTGCCGGAATCGCCTCGGGCCTCATAAAAAAACAGCGCGGCAAGGGCATTATTCACAAGAGTTATCCCGATGAAAAAGAATTGGGTGATGAGGTGCGGATCGGGGTGTTCGTCTGTCATTGCGGGATCAACATCGGCTCTGTTGTCGATGTGCCTGGTGTAAGCGATTATGCCGGTGATATGGAAGGAGTGGTGTATTATACGGAAAGCCTGTACAGTTGCTCCCAGGATGCCCAGGAAGTGCTCAAGGATAAGATCAAGGAACACAATTTAAACAGAGTTGTGATCGCTGCCTGTTCGCCCAGGACCCATGAACCCCTGTTCCAGGAAACATTGAAAGATGCCGGCCTGAACCGTTCCCTCTTTGAAATGGTCAATATCAGGGACCAATGTTCCTGGGTGCATGCCAATGAGCCTGATGCAGCGACTGATAAGTCGAAAGACCTGGTCCGCATGGCTGTGGCCAAGGCAAGACATATTCAGCCCCTGCCTGAACAGACTGTGCCGGTTAATAAAACAGGCCTGGTTATCGGCGGCGGAATTGGAGGCATGACCGCAGCCTTAAATCTGGCGGACCAGGGTTTCAACTGTTACCTGGTCGAGAAGCAGGATGCCCTCGGCGGTAATTTCAAAAATCTAGCCCATACAAAAAAACTCATTGACCAGGTCAAGAAGAACAAGCTGGTCACTGTTTATACAAATGCAGCGCTTCAGCAGACCAATGGCTTTGTGGGGAATTTCACCTCAATTGTTACAAGCGGCAAAGGAGCCAAAGCCAAGGAAGCGACCCTGGATCACGGTGTCATAATTATTGCCACCGGCGCCCGTGAACACCGGCCTGAAACCGTTCTGGGCAATTCAATCAAATATTCCAAGAAGATCGTCACCCAGAGTGAACTGGCAGAACAGCTGGCAGGAAAAGGCAAGAACCGTGCACCGGATTCAATCGTCATGGTCCAGTGTGCCGGCTCCCGTGGTGATGATCTGAATTACTGTTCCAAGACCTGCTGCACGACAGCAGTGCAGAATGCTCTCACAGTAAAGGCAGTGAACCCGGACTCCCAGGTAATAGTGCTCTACCGTGATATCCGTACGTATGGTTATGCCGAGGATCTTTACCAGGAAGCACGTGAAAAAGGCGTTCTCTTTATCCCCTATGAAATGGACAACAAGCCGGTTATTTCTGATAAAGGCGGCAAACTTACGGTTTCCTACTTTGATCCAATTCTGCAGGACGATGTGAGCATGAATCCGCAGATGGTGGCCTTAAGCGTCGGCATGGTGCCTGAAGAAACTGACACCTTGAGCAAGCTGCTGAAAGTGCCGGTAACCGCTGACAGCTTCTTCCTGGAAGCGCATGTCAAGCTGCGGCCTGTTGAACTTCCGGTGGACGGTGTCTATGTCTGCGGTCTGGCCCACGCCCCGAAACCCATCAACGAGATAATTGTCCAGGCCCAGGCTGCCTCGGCTAAGGCAGCCATGCCGCTGGTCAAGGGTTATGTGACGGTTGACCCGATTGTGTCAAATATTGACAAGGATATCTGCATCGGCTGCCGGCTCTGCACAAGCCTTTGTCCATACCAGGCCATCCAGATGGTCAAGGATGAAAACAACAGGCCCAAGGCCGAAACCATTGTCGCCTCCTGCAAGGCCTGCGGTATCTGCGCCTCGCACTGTCCGACATTTGCTATCTCCATGGGCGGTTTTACCAACGAGCAGCTCAATTCGCAGATTGAAGCATTTGGCAGGGAAGTTACGGAAAAGGAAACTGAAGCAGCCTAAACCTGTTGTCCTGAGACGGTTTTAAGTGCATCATTTATAACAATGATTAAAGGATAGAAAATGAGCAAGGAAGAGTACAACCCGAAGATCCTGGGATTTCTGTGCAACTGGTGCTGCTATGCCGCAGCTGATGCGGCTGGTGTCTCCCGCTACCAGTATCCACCCAACCTGCGAACAATCAGGGTGATGTGCACTGGCCGGGTCGATCCCTCCTTTGTCCTGCGGGGCTTTGTTGAAGGGGCCGACGGCATCTTCACCGGTGGCTGACAACTTGGCGAATGTCATTACCAGGTAGGTAATTACGACGCTATGGGAATGAACGCCCTGGTATTCAATGTATTAAAGGAAACAGGGATCAATCCGGAAAGGTTTTCCCTGCAGTGGGCTTCTGCAGCGGAAGCACCGCGATTTGTTAAGCTGATCACCGAATTTACCGGCAGGATAAAAAAACTGGGTCCCTTGGGAGAATCTGAAGGAATTGCTCCGGAAGAGCTTCAGGCAAAGCTGGAAAAGGGACTCGCAGCTGTGAGCTCCAGAAAGGTAAGAATGGTCTACGGCAATACCGCAAAGGCAATCCGCAAGGAAGGCATCTTTACCCAGGAATATATCAACGCTGTGATCGAGGAAAAGCTGAACAAGGCAATCGTTGGGGCTCTCTCCGCCGAGGCTGAAGAAGAGGAGAAGCCTGCGGCTGGGAAGAAAGCGGCACCTGAAGCCAAAGCGGCTACAGAGAAAAAAGCTGCCGGCAAAACAAAAGCAGCGGCACCTAAACCGGCCCCGAAAGCAGGGAAAAAGCCGAAACCTGCTGCCAAGAAAAAAGCGGTGGCACCAAAAAAGACGGCTGCTCCAAAAGCTTCTGCGCCAAAGAAAAAGGCTGGTACGCAGAAAACCACAGCAAAGAAGAAAGCAGCTGCGAAGAAAAAGAAATAACCGACTACACGAATACGTCTCTCTGAAACCCCGCTTTTTCTCGCATGAAAGAGCGGGGTTTTTTGTTTTCTGTTTACAGCAAGACCCATCCCTAATACTATCATGTACGCATGGTTTTCAGTTCATTCTGCTTTTTCTCATGATATTCCGCGGAACTCATACGACGTGCATGCAGAAATACTAACAAAATGAGGAGGCGTTATGAAAAGAAAGAGTTACATAACAGGTATTGGAGTTGCGGGCATGCTGCTTTTTTACACATCCGCTTTTGCAACAAACGGTTATCAGCTCATCGGGGTCGGTTCATACCAGAAAAGCCTTGCCGGCGCTGTAACGGCACTTCCAGGAAGTAATATGACCGCTGTTACAAACCCGGCCGGCATGATGCGCATTGGCCACAGGGCGGATTTTTCCATGGAGGCATTCATGCCTGACCGCTCCACTGATTTCACAGCCTTTGGCGGAGAAAAAGCCGAAAGCAGTTCGGAGATCTACGGCATACCGGCCATAGGCTGGAATGGCCCTGTAGGCAGCAGGGAAGATATGGTGTTTGGGGGCGGCATGTACGGCACCTCCGGCATGGGGGTCGATTACGGCTCCACCTTGATGCAGCCGCCAATGGAAGGTGTTAGTCCTGGAGTTTACTGGGATGGGTACAGCAGCATCGCCTTCTGGCAGATGGCGCCGAGCCTGGCCTGGCAGGCCGCTGAAAAATTGAGTCTGGGTGCTTCAATAAATATCGATTTCCAGCAGGTTGCCTTTCAGCAGCGCATGCTGGCTGACTCCAGTGGAGACGGCCAGGGAGATATGGTGGTTACTAATTTCGACCTCAGCCGGGGAGCTTCTGCCTTCGGTTTTGGGCTCAGCCTGGGCATCATGTATGATCTTAATGAAATGGTGACTTTGGGCGCCAGCTATAAGAGCAAACAGTTTTTTACCGATCTGGAATACCAGCTGGCCTATGGCGATATTAATTTCGGTACACCTCTTCCTGGCGGGACCTATAAGCTGGACCTGGATTTTCCCCAGCAGGCAGCCGTAGGTATCGCAGTGCATGCTGCAGAATCTTTCACCGTTGCAGCTGATGTGAAATGGATTAACTGGTCCGATACCATGGAAACCCTCGCGGTAAGCGGTCCAGGCGGCATACAGGTCCCCATGGACCCGGGTTGGGACGACCAGGTTGTTTTTGCCATAGGGCTTGCCTATAAGGTTAATGATCGTTTTAACCTGAGGGCCGGATTCAACTATGGTGAATCACCCATTGATGGAGAGAGCGCTGCCAATAACCTGGTCCTGCCGGCAATAGTGGAAACCCATTATACTGTTGGCGCTGATTACAGGCTTGACGACCACTGGGAGATCGGCTGCCATTATATGTATGTTCCGGAAAACACGGTCACAGCAGGTCCTGAAACAAGCGCACCGGGTGTTAAAATATCCTTGTCTGAACAATCTGTTGGTGTCAATCTGGGCTATAGATTCTAAAAATATCTGCACTTGCTTAAATTGATGAAACTTGGAGCATATACAGTGAAACTGCCCCAATGGGTGGATGATCTCCTGGCGGGCTCTGAAAAGATCTATCCTGCAGCAGAAGACCGCATGGAGTTGGCTATAACACTTGCGGCCAATAATATAATTAACAATGGCGGTCCTTTTGGTGCTGCCATTTTTGAAAAGCAGAGCGGCCGGCTTTTAGCACCAGGCATTAATCTTGTCCTGCAGACCAACTGTTCGGTGGTCCATGCCGAGATTGTTGCCATCATGCTAGCCCAGCAGAAGGTGGCAAACTTTGACCTGGGTGCTGCTGAGCTCCCTGATTATGAGCTTGTTTCTACGACAGAACCTTGCGCCATGTGTCTGGGCGCCATTCCCTGGTCAGGGATCAGCAGCCTTGTCTGTGGTGCCAGGGATGAAGACGCAAGAAGCATAGGTTTTGACGAGGGTGATAAGCCTGCTGATTGGCCCCTGAAACTTCAAGGCCGAGCTATTTCAGTTAGGCGTGATATCCTCAGGGACAAGGCCAGAGCGGTTTTACAGCAATATGTTGACGCGGGCGGAATTATATATAATGGCCGGCCCCGGCTAGCTCTATAGCCCGCTTTGCAAAACAAGGCAAAGATGATATGGCGGACAACACTGATACCCATCGCAAAACCATAGGGTATATCCTGTGGATTTTCGGTTTTACAGGGTCGCATCGCTTCTACTATGGAAAACCCCTCATGGGCACCATTTACTTTTTCACCTTCGGTCTTCTGGGAATAGGCTGGTTGATTGATCTTTTTCTTATTCCTTCCATGGACCGGCAGGCGGATCTCAGGTTCACTGCAGGACCCATTGATTATTCTGTTGCCTGGCTGCTGCTGACCTTTTTGGGTATATTCGGCATACACAGGATGTATATGGGAAAATGGCTGAGCGGCATCATTTATCTCCTGACCGCTGGCATATTGGGCTTCGGCTATCTCTATGATTTCTGGACATTGAATGACCAGATAACGATCCTGAACCGTGTTCAGGGTGAATAGCGCAGACCATTCACCGTCCTTGTTGCCAAGCCACCGTGCATGATATAATTGGTATGTGATTTGCAGAGATATTTTTCTCAGGAGGACGCTTATGAAAAAATTGGGAATGATGGTTCTGGTTCTTTCCTTTTTCATTTTCACAGGATTCGCACTAGGTCAAAACGTTGACAGCGGGAGGGGAAAAAACTTTTACCGGACCTTTGAGATCATCGCAATTTCCGGGACTGTCCTGAGCCTGCAGGACCCTGACGGCAATGTTATTGAGGTTGACAAAGACCCTGCGGGATACAAGGTCGGTTACAAGGTCAGGTATGACAGTGTGCGCAAAAGGCTGCGGCCTTACCGCTGGCAGGAATATGAGGTTGTTGCAGTTTCCGGCGACAGTATGACGCTGCAGCATAAAACAGGCGATATACTTTCTGTGGCAGGATATTACGTGAACAAGTACAACATTGGCGACGAGGTACGTTATGATTCCGTGGGTAACAAAATACAGCCTGCAGATGATTCCGGGCAATGGAAACAATATGAAGTAATAGCTGCTGATAACAGAAGCGTCACTCTTCGCAGTGCGGCTGGTGAAGAACTCGTCCTGCACATGGACAATAATTTATACCCGGAACAAAGAGGTGTTTATATCGGCAGGTACAAGGTTGGGGATCTGGTCAGATATAATGCTTCCACCAACAGTTTAAGAAAGGGCGTAATCCGGACATATGACTGGCAGGATTATGCTGTCAAAGAAGTAACACAGGATACAATTATCCTGGTAAATGAGCAGAAAGATGAAGTGGTCCTGGAAAATACCTATGGTACTCAGTTTAAAGCAGGGGACCTGGTTAAATATGACAGACTGAATAATCGCATCAGGAAGAGAAGGTAAACAGGCGTAAAACGGCACCATATACGGATACGATAGAAATGATTCTTGTCATTTCAGGCATAATGCTGATGCTCTTCGGATTGGTGATCAGCGTCGTCTTCTGGATCCCCAGTATATTTAACAGAAGCAGGATACGGCAAGTTATGGGTAAACGGTACCCGCTGGTTTATGTGGTGTATATTGCCAATGGGCCGCTGCTTATACTCTTTGGCCTCCTGCTCATTATCTGGCCAAAAGTCTAGAGGATTACAATATTTGCTATCTCGGGGGTGGAAATTTTACTGTTTTATGCTTATAAATAATTTATTGGACAAATTTGCAGAAAAGATTCTTCTCGATATTGGAATATAAAAAAGGAAAAAATTATGGGTAGCTGACAACCTCGACAGGTATCCCCGGACGGGATACAAAAAATATGGATTGCCGTTAAACCTATTGTTATCGGGATAGTGGG
>Ga0111148_1120_pt1 | contig 9361 bp, 12 predicted proteins | sample DeeMarSeWOR28_12_FD_80359 | JGI IMG/M metagenome (GOLD analysis project Ga0111148, IMG submission 80359) | Desulfobacterales bacterium SG8_35 | reverse complement strand
CGGAGGCAGAACATCATCCCGATGCTCTATTTTGCCATGGCCGTCGGCCTGGCCCATGTTACCCTGGGTCTGGCCATGGGAATTGTCAGTGCTCTGCGGAAACATACCAAAAAAGAAGCACTGGTGAAGCTTTTGAACATAGTTTTTATATTTCTCATTGTGGCCCTGATCATCACCTTTATCGGTTTCTTCCCTGAACTGCTGACGCGGCCTTTGATTATCTTAATCCTCATTCTCTGCCCCCTGCTCCTTTTTTCCGGCGGACTCCTGGCCCCCCTTGAACTCCTTAAAAACATAGGCAATATCATCTCCTATGCCAGGATCATGGCTATCGGCCTCACTTCGGTGCTGCTGGCCAATGTCGCCAACCAGCTTTCAGGGTTAACCGGGGATATTATTCTGGGTTTGATCGTGGGTGGGATCATTCATCTTCTCGGCATAATAATCGGTGTTTTTTCTTCATCCATTCATTCTCTGCGTCTGCATTATGTAGAATTTTTTGACAAGTTCATTGATCTGGGGGGCCGGCAATACAGGCCTTTTTCCTCCAATCAGAAAAAGGAGGAAAAAGCTGATGTTTCACAGGCTGAAAGCGAGCAGCAGGAACAGCACGCGCCTTCCCGGTAGAGTGGGGAAAATTTTTTAAGGCACGGAAAGCAGCTCCGGGTATTTTTCTAATTAATTGCGTACGAGCCCAAGTCATAAAGCGTGACACTAAAATAAATTGAAAGGAGGAAGAGTATGGAAAAAATACTGATAGCATTTGCAGCAGCCCTGGCCATTGGCCTGCCTGCCATTGCCACCGCTTGGGCCCAGTCTAAAATCGGGGCCGCCGGCGCCGGGAGCCTGGCGGAAAAACCGGAACTTTCCGGAACTGTCATCATATTGGTGGCTATTCCTGAAACCATGGTCATCCTCGGCTTTGTTGTTGCTGTGATCATTCTGCTCGGAGGATGAGGATTGGGTCTCCAGGAACTTATAAGCACCCTGAAGAAAAATGAGCAGAAACAGATAGATGATATCTGGCAGGCGGCAAAAAGCGAGGCTGAAGCCCTGCGCAAGCAGGTAGAGGAAGCAGTTGCCGATATCACGAAAAGACAGGCTGAACAGCTGGCAGCTGCCTGCCGGAAATCCATGCGCTCAATATTTTCAGAGACCGATATCAAGACCCGGGAAAGAAAACTTCTTGCCTACCAGGCTCTTGACCAGGCTCTGCAAAATGCTGCTGTCAAGCTGCTGCCGGATTTGCGGGAGGAGAACTACGAAAAGGTATTTGCAATCCTGGCGGCCGAATTGCCGGAAAGGCAATGGGAGAAGATACTTGTCAATGCAGACGATGCGGAACTGGGGCGACGGTTTTTTGCCGCGAACATTATCAGCACGGATCCGGGAATCAGCGGGGGCCTGCAAGCCGTCAGCGCTAATGGCCGGATCATTGTTGATAATACGTTTGAAAAAAGACTGGAAAGGAAGTGGCCCCATATTCTTCCTGCACTAATTGCAGAATTTGAAAAGCGCTATGAGAAAACAGGGTCTCCTGAAAAAACTGGATGAATGTGTGTATCCCGCTGAATTTCTCGTGGCCCGTCTGCGGGGAAAAAAGGGGGGGCTTTTTCGCAACTGGGAATTTCTCCTGGCGGGCAGCGATGCTGTGGCGCATTTGCAGAATACGCCGTTTTATCCCTACCTGCGGAAATACGGCCCACCTGGTATCTGGCGTTTTCTGCGCCAGGAACATCTCTGGGTTTACAAAAGGATGAACAATAATCTCCGTGTTCTTTTCAGGTCCTATTTTGTCCTGCATGAGATCACCACCCTCCTTGTGTGTCTCCGCTATCTTTCCGGCGGCAAAGAAAAAGAGCGAGTGGCCCAGGAGCTGCAGGACAGTCTCCTGCATGACGACATTCAGGATATTCTGACCGGCAGCCTGGATTTTCCTGTCATGCTCCAAGCACTGGAATCGCGCCTCAGCAGCTTTGCAGATACTTTTAAAGGCCTGGCCGATCATTATGAGAGCAAAGGCATAGCTGCACTTGAAATCTTTATCAGGAATTGTTTATGGGCCGCAATTTTTTCTCAAAAGCAACCTTCACTGCTCAGGGCCTTTCTGCAATACCAGGTTGATTATTATAACTGCCTGGCCCTGGCTAAAACCCTGCGCTGGCAGATCGAGGCGGAACCGGCCATGATCTCCGGGGGGAGTGTCCCGCTGGAGCGCCTCAAACAAGCATATTTCCGCAGGGATCTGACCCCGGTCTTAAATTTTCTGCATATCCGGAATACGGATGCAGCAGCCTCTTCCATCCAGAAACTGGAAACCGCCCTGCTGGGCTTTATAAGCGAAAAACTGAAATACTGGTCTTTACAGCGAACAGTGGCCGGCGAAATCCTGTTCTACCTGTGGGAACAGTACCGCTATACCCGAAACATCAGCATGGTTCTAACCACAAGCCAAGTGGATGATGAGCCGGTACGGGAAAGCATCGTAACATGAACAAACGGATTATTTTCTTCACAGCAGAGGATGCCAGGTATGGCTTCAACCTTGCCGGTTTTGAGCAGCATGTCTGCGCCGGCGAAGAACTGGAGCCCCTTTTGCAGCAATTTGTCCAGAAACCTGAATATGGCCTCTTTGTCATTGATGAACGGCTTGTAACCGAAAGTATTGATAACAGGCTGCGGGAACTGGAGAGAGGCTTGAACCTGGTTTTCGTCATCATGCCGCCGCCCATGAAAACGGAAGCCAAGCGAGAAGATTATGCTGTACGCCTTTTACGCAAGGCCATCGGCTATCATATGCAACTGAACATATGAAGACAGAGAACATCGGCAAAATAATATCCGTTTCAGGTGCAACAGTCCGCACCGATCTTACAGACCTCACCCTTTTTGAAAGGGTTTCCGTGGGCCAGCATAACCTGACCGGGGAAGTAGTCAGGCTGGAGAAGCACGGGACCGTTCTGCAGGTATATGAGGACCCGAGCGGGCTTGGCCTTGATGAGCCCGTGCAGGGGCATGGCGTCTCACTTGCAACTGCACTTGGTCCCGGCCTGCTGTCCGTCATGTTTGACGGTTTGCAGAGACCGCTTGATACGCTTGTCTCGAAAACGGGGCCCTTTATTCATCCTATTCACCTGCCCTCTTCTCTTGATCTTCAGAAGCAGTGGTCCTTTACTCCGCTTGTCAACAAAGGTGACATTGTTTCAGCCGGTGTCAAGATCGGTTACATTGATGAAGGCCCTTTTCAGCATGCCGTCATTATTCCACCTGAAAAAAAAGGGCGGGTGGAAGATATTGCCCAGGGCACGGTAACCCTGGAGAATCCTTTATGCCGCTTGGACGATGGCAGCAAAATCTTCGGCTACCACAGCTGGCCTATGCGCGTGCCGCGCCCCTACAGAAAGAAAATCAGCCCCCAGGGCCCGGTTATCACCGGACAGCGCATAATAGACTTTCTTTTTCCCCTGGCGCGGGGAGGGACATCCATCATCCCCGGCGGTTTCGGCACCGGCAAGACAATCCTGGAACAGACCATAGCAAAACATGCTGATGTGGATATCGTCATTTATGCCGGCTGCGGTGAACGGGGCAACGAGATGTCGGAACTGATCGAAGAGTTCCTGCAACTGGTTGATCCGCGCACCAAATGTCCTTTGATGGACAGAACCGTTCTTGTGGTCAACACCTCAAACATGCCTGTTGCCGCCCGGGAAGCATCCATCTATACAGCTGTCACCCTGGGTGAGTATTATCGCGATCTCGGGTTTCATGTTTTGCTGCTAGCTGATTCCATTTCCCGCTGGGCGGAAGCGCTCCGGGAAATATCCTCCTCTTTGGAGGAGATGCCGGGCGAAGAAGGGTATCCGACCTACCTGGCCTCCCGCTTATCATCCTTTGTAGAACGGGCCGGGGTGGTGGAAACCCTTTCCGGCGACATCGGCTCCCTCAGCATGATACTTTCCGTTTCCCCACCGGGCGGAGATTTTACCGAACCAGTGACCCAGGCCCTCCTGAGGACCTCAGGCGCCTTTTTGATGCTGGACACCGGCCTGGCGAACAGCAGGCATTTCCCGGCAATCAACTGGATGCAAAGCTATTCTCTGTACCAGAATATCCTGGCCCCCTACTTCCGGAACAATGTTGCAGAGGACTGGGAAAGCCTGCGCAGCCGCTGCCGGGAAATCATGCACAAGGAAGAATCGCTGAAAGAGATCATGGAAATTGTCGGCATAGAAGGTTTGCAGGAGCAGGACAGGGTTGTCATGCAGGTGGCGGAAAAAATCCGCAGCAGTTTCCTGGCCCAGAATGCCTATACTGACGATGCCTTCTGTGAGCCCCAAAAAACCCTCGATATCATACGTTCCGTTACCGAAGAGTATGCAAAAGATCAGCAAAAATCTACCGGTACACCCGAAGATGAGACTCTCTGAACATAAATACCGGACCACATCCAGAATAGCCGGCCAACTGCTGTATGTTGAAAATGTAAGTGCTGCACGCATCGGGGAAGTGGTCAGGGTTATCGGGCCGCATGACATAAGGCTTGAAGGGGAAATCCTTGAGGTCTCCAGGGACAATATCCTTATCCAGCTTTTCGGAGAAACACGGGGGCTTAACGCGGGAAATATGGAAATCATATTTACCGATACGGTCAGGCAGGTCCCCCTTGCCGGGGAAATTCTCGGCAGAAGGTTCAATGGCTCTTTCGAGCCGCTTGACGGGTTGCCCATGTTCTATGCAGCAGAATGGCGGCCGGCCCGGGGCTATCCCATCAATCCGGTCGCCAGGCTCCGTCCTGAAGAGTTTATTGAAACCGGGATCTCCGCCATTGACGGCCTCAACACCCTTGTAAAAGGCCAGAAACTGCCCATTTTCTCCTGTGCAGGACTGCCAGCCAAGGAATTAGTGGCACAGATCCTACAGAATGCCAGACTGCGGGACAGCTCCAAAAAATTTGCGGTCATTTTTGTTGCCCTGGGGCTGACCTTTCATGAATACTCGTTTTATCTTGAAGCCCTGCAGAATATTGAGTCTGAATTTGTTGCCATTATCAACATGGCCGACGACCCTGTCATGGAACGGTTGATGGCGCCCCGTTTCGCCCTGACTGTGGCGGAATACCTGGCCTTTGACCAGGACATGGACATCCTCGTTCTTGTTACTGACATGACCAACTACTGTGACGCCCTGCGGGAGATATCCAATGCCAGGAAAGAACTTCCCGGGCGCCGCGGCTATCCGGGCTACATGTATTCCGACCTGGCCTCCCTTTATGAACGGGCCGGGCGCATCAGGGATACCAAGGGGTCAATAACCATGATCCCGGTAATCACCATGCCGGAAGATGACATCACCCACCCGATCCCCGACCTGACAGGATATATCACCGAAGGACAGATCGTTTTAAGCCGTGAATTGCACCAGCATGGGGTTTTCCCGCCTATTGACGTACTGCCCAGTCTATCCAGGCTGATGCAGAAAGGCATAGGCCCGGGAAAAACCAGGGACGATCACAGAGAGCTGGCCAACCAGCTGTATAAAAACTATGCGAAAGGGCGGGAATTAAAAAAACTTGAGGCTATTGTCGGAAGAGACGGTATGGCAGAAACGGACCAGCTGCTCCTTGATTTTGCGGCTGCATTTGAAAGCGGCTTCGTGCACCAGGAAAATGAGGCGCGCTCAATTTATCAAACCCTGGATAAAGGACTGGAAATTCTCGAGAAATTCAACCTTGTTCCGGACAGTTTGCAGAAAAAAAAGACAGAGGCATAGGTTTATGATCCATCCAACCAGGACCAACCTCCTTCTTCTCCGGGAAAAATCGGGGTCTGTGACCAATTCCATAGGAATTCTCAAGTCCCGGCGCCAGGCCCTTATTATTGAATTCTTAAAAACTTCAACCCCCTACCTGGAATCACGCAAAGCCATCCGGCAGTTGTATGGCGAAGGCATTGTTGAGCTTTGTTTCAGTCTAGGCCATGAAGGTGAAAGTGTAATTGATTCGATCAGCACAGTGACAGCCAGGGAATTCGGGGTGGAAATTTCAGCCAGGAAACTCTGGGGCCTTGAATACAAGGAGATTTCTCCCCGGGAGTCAGCAGTGCGTCATATACATGCCCGGAATTATGATATCCGGGGTACCACTGCCAACCTGGAAGAAGCAACCTGGCGCTTTGAGAAAATAGTTGATGCCATCCTGGACATTGCTGAGTATGACAACAAGCTCCAGCGTTTAAGCCGGGAAATCATTCAGACTACAAGGCGGGTCAGGGTTCTGGAGGAACGCATACTGCCGAAACTGAAGAGGCAGATTAAGTCTATCACCCAGTATCTGGGGGAACGGGAAAGGGAAACCTATTTCAGGCTGAAACAGTTCAAGGAGATCAAGCACGCAGCGCAGCAGGCATAAGCCTTACTTTTTCAAGCTGCTGCTCAGGCGGAGAAAATTCAGTTTGTTTTCTTGTTTTTGACAGGCAGGGGGATTTTCAGGAGAGTGATGCCCTCTTCCTGTAATTTTTTTTCCTCAGACTCGGTGGTCACACCCCTGATATTTCGAGGCTCGGATACACCATAGTGCATTTTAAGGGATTCCTTTGCCAGATCAGGGCCAACATCCTCAAAATTCTCTTCGACAAATTTCTGCAGGGTTGCAAGTGCCTTATCTACATCTTCCGAAGATACCGGATCCGTGGAACATTTTTGGACCTTGGTTTCCTCCGCGCTGCCTGATGACTGAAAACGTATGGGGGAGAGAACTTTTCGTATCTCCCGGCTGCCGCATTGAGGACACACCAGAAAAGAGGCTGTCTGCTGGTTATCAAAATCGCTCCGATCCTGGAACCAGCCTTCGAATGTATAGCCGCAGACACAGGCCAAATCAAAAACGATCATGGTGCATTCTTTTGTCTGATTGAACTTTTTAAGCGTATCATCCGGTTATTACTTAAAATAGCATCTCACCACTTGTCAATATTGAAAAAAACATCCTGCAGACGACACATGGCATAATAATTTTAAAATTACCTTTATTTTGGTAGTAATCTCGTTATAATGCACCTTGGTTTATGGATACATGCCATAAATAAAAATCAGAGCCCGGATATCAGGCACTATTCTTGCTTACAAATAACCAATACGGTTTGATTGCCGCTGCAAATGCAAACCGCTTATTATCCCCCACATTAAGAAGGTTGGAGCACCAAGGAGCACATTATCATGACTAATCTTAACCTGATCACCTGTATCGTCCAAAGAGGAAGAGCTGATAAGGTCGTGGATGCCGCACTGAAAGCAGGCGCACCCGGGGCAACTTATTACTACGGTCGAGGGACCGGTGTAAGGCAGAAACTCGGTGTCCTGTCCAAGCTGATCGTTCCTGAAAAGGAAATAATCCTGATTGTTACCAAGGAGAGTCAGACCGATACAGTGTTTGAGGCCATCGTCAAGGCGGGTAAGCTGGATAAAAAAGGACAGGGGTTTGCCTATGTCCATAAAATCGATCGGGCCATAGGTTTTCTGGAGGATTATTCCTGATCGTTGCAGAAAGGCCCAGCCGGCATCTGGCTCAAACCGCTAACTAAATGGTAGAGATCACCATGGGTGGCATAATAAAAGATTTCGCATTAACCTCGCTTATCATTTTCCTCAACCACTGGGTATATGGTATTGAAGATACCATTTCCTATGAGTTTATTATTAATTTCATCGCCCAATACCAGACACTCTTTCTCGCCATAGGAATCCTGGGATCCACTGCCCTGCTGCTTTCTTCCTCCATGTTCGAAAGCCTGGGGCTCTATAAGATCACTTATGGCCTCAGCAAGATACTGGTCAGAACAAGCCAGTTTTTGATAAATTTCCTCGCCCTCCTTAATATTGTCTACTATGCGACACTGGGCTTAAATCTCATGCGGGACAACGGTTATCTGCTGCTGTTTGCCCTTGCTCTGGTCCTGGGCGCATCCTGCTGGGCTCTCCGCATAATCGATTTCAACTACCACACCAAAAATGCCTTGCTGCCGACAGCCATGCTTGCTCTCATGTCAGTTATACTGGTTGAGTTTGTCTGGCCCTTGTCTAATTTCTAGATCCTTCCGTTTTCAGATCATTCAATTATATTTTTTACGTTCATTTCATCGCTGCCCTGCTGCGTGAGAGAATATTTTTTTATTTACTATTGTTCATTTTTATCAGCATACAATACTGCTGATAATTGGCAGCTTGCCCAAAAACGAACCAAAAAAGGTACCCCGCTGTCCCGGCCCTGCGGGCTGCCTTGCGCTTCTCGCTGTTGACGGGACGCTGAAAACTCACCGCCTGCGGCGGTTCAGACAGGTCCAGCGTCTTATTCCGCCAACAGCTGCGATGCTCAGCGGGACAGAATGGGGCCCCAATAACAAAGAAATAAAAGGTTGTTACAATGCCGTATGATACAGCCGGGCAGCGGAGCAAGTGACCGGCTGCCGCCTAAAACGTATCATAATGCACGAACTCCTGCCGTTCACGCCGTTTGGGCGGGGAGGGTTCATGATCCGGATAGCCGAGGGGGATAAGCACCAGGACCTCGTGTTCCGGCGGCAGTTTTACTATCTCCCCTACCCTGTCATGGTCAAACAACCCGACAATCACCGTTGCCAACCCGGCATCATGGGCGGCCAGGCACAGATTCTGGGTTGCCAGTCCCAGGTCAAACATGAACCAGTCGCCGAACTTGGTCGGATACTCGTCATTATAAAAGCCGGATCTTTTTAATTGTCCGCAGACAACCAGGAGCACCGGGGCATTGACGATTGCCAGCGAGGAGGGATTGCGGGGCGAGACGGCCTCCTGGATTTTTTGCTTTATCTCCTGATCTTTCACCACGACAAAGTGCCAGCACTGGGTGTTGGCCCAGGACGGCGCCCAGCGGGCGGCTTCGAGCAGCTTATCCATGATGTTGTCTGGGATCTCCTTTTCCTGGTAACGGCGGATGCTCCTTCTGCTTTGGATGATATCCATCAAATCAGACATGTTTTCTCTCCCTTGTTTTAACTGCCACCCCTAAAAGGGATGAGTTATACGTTGCCCCTGAAAGGGTTTATTGTTTTGCTCACTCCAAAAATATTTCTGACGCCATTTCACGCCGCCGAGCAGCTCAGAAAAGAACGGGTAAGCAACTCGGCGGAGCTTTGCGACTTTCCGATGTCGCCCGTTCTTTGCAAGCAGCGCAGGATGTCAATCGTCGGCAGTAGTATATTTGCCGACAACCCCGCCGTAGCGGGCAAGTGATCGGCTGCCCTTTTTGGTTCGTTTTTGGGCAAACTGCCAATTATCAGCAGTATTGTATGCTGATAAAAATGAACGTAAAAATATACTTAAGGTA
>Ga0111148_1101_pt1 | contig 10053 bp, 12 predicted proteins | sample DeeMarSeWOR28_12_FD_80359 | JGI IMG/M metagenome (GOLD analysis project Ga0111148, IMG submission 80359) | Desulfobacterales bacterium SG8_35 | reverse complement strand
TGATGATAGGCTTTTTACCTTCTTAGCCGGGCTTACCTCCTTTCACGTTGATTCATTCGGAAACCTGGTTCCGTGCCTTATGATGCGGGAGCCGGTATACAGTCTCCTGCAGGGCAGCTTTACAAAAGGCTGGACAGATGTGATTGCCGGTCTGAGGAAGTTGAAGGTGCAGAATGGCTATCACTGTAGCCACTGCGAAAAACGTTTCCTCTGCGGCCTTTGTCCCGGTTTTTCCAAGCTTGAACAGGGCTCGCCCGAAGGATTCTCCTCTTATCTCTGCAGCCTTGGAGAAGAACGCTTCAAGGCTGTCAGTGCGGGTCCGGACTCATGATAAACTCATCTGCCAGAATAAATTTTGGAGCAATAATCTATGGAGAAGAAGAAAAAAGAAAAATATGAAAAGCCAAAATTGCAGGTCATTGAACTCAAGGCCGACGAGGTTCTTGCTGTGGGATGCAAGAATGCCGGCATGATGGCAGCTGGTGGAGCAACCTGTACCGTAAATAATTGTATAGCCTTTGGATCATAAACGCTAAATGGGTCCCGATTGATTAATGGGTTTAGCTATTGATCATGCATATGATCTTTCCATCGCCGGCCTAACTTTTCAAGTCAGTTGCACTGCTCTCCCAATCTGCCTGGAACCGGCTGAACATTATCGTAATTTCACTACAACCGGACATCTTCATGCCCATAAGGATGCTGTGACCGTCCAGATTCTGTTGGATGAAATGCCCAGCTTGAATGGTTTTACCAATATATTTAATGCCGGTAATACCTGGTCGCTCTTAGCTGATGAAGAAAAAAAATTCATTGTCAACCGGGGTGCGGCTGCAGACTCTTCCCCTCTATGGCTGGCGCACTTAAACCTGCTGAACAGACATGTGGATGTTTACTGCAGTTCCAGGTTTATAAAAGGACAGGAAACGGGACGAAAGGAAATCATCAGCCCATGCAGCTACCCCCTGGACCAGATCCTGCTCATGTATTTTCTTGGCAGCAACGGTTTTCTCATCCACGCTGCCGGGGCCATCCACCAAGGGAAAGGCTATGTTTTTGCCGGCCCTTCAGGAGCAGGTAAAAGCACCATAGCATTGCTGCTCAAGAAATCTGAGGATTTCACCCTGCTCAGCGATGACCGCATCGTTATCAGTAAATCAGGAGACGGATTTTCCATTTCCGGCACCCCCTGGCCCGGTGAAGCTGGGATAGCCAGTAATTTCCGCGCGCCCCTGCACAAAATATTCTTTCTTGAAAAAGGCGACAGAAATGAAATCAATGCAGCAGGAGCTCATGAATCATTAAAAAAAATCATGCCGGTTGTTTCCCTGCCATGGTATGATGAGAAAATGGTGTCAGGCTATCTGGATGCATGTGGCGCGGTGCTGGAGCAGACACGCGCCTATATTCTCTCCTTCACGCCTGATCCCGGATCTGTCGAAGAAATAAAAAAAATAGTATCTGATTAAACATGCACACCCCGCTCTTTGCCGAAATTCTGCATAAAGGTGCTGACCTGCGTTTTAAGGTGACAGGCAGAAGCATGTACCCATTCCTGGCCGACAATGACATTGTCACCCTCAGAAAGGCTGACGCTTGCTCCCTGAAAACAGGGGACATCATCTTTTTTCTGTCAGACCATGATACACCTGTCCTGCACCGGATCATCGCCCGCAGTAAAGCAGCCAAAGGCAGGAACTGCTTTATAACCAAGGGTGACAGACTTTTTCAGCCGGACCGGCCTGTCCCTGAAACAAGAATTCTCGGCAGGGTCTGTTCCGTAGAAAAAAATTCAACTCTTCACTGGTTTAAAAAGCAGAATCACAACTCTCCGGCCTGGCGCGTTCTTAACCCGATGATTGCCTGGTTAAGCCGGCTGCGAGTTTACCATTACTCTGCCAGGTTCATGGGGCTCCTGGTAAAGTAATCCGCACCGCGGGTCCTTTCCTGTCCCGCTATCATATTATGGCCCGACGGTATTCCAGTGTACTGTTTTTCTTAAGTACGAAATCCGAATATCGAAACTCGAAACAAATTAGAAACACTAATGACGGAAATCAGAAACGTTTATGAAATTAAAGAATTAGTGCTTTGATATTGTTTCGAGTTTCGATATTCGGATTTAGGATTTAATCTTTTAATTGGTTCGAAAATATTCCTATCCTCATTGGAGCGAAATTTAATGCGGGATGGGCCCCGGATTGGGGTCGGAACCGGCGGGGTAACACAAAATAAACAGGGCTCCGGAATTACTCCGGAGCCCTGTTATCGATCTGTATAATACTGTCAGTTTTTTTAAGACTGCGCCTCCCTCACCCTGTCAAAATCTTTCTTGATCTCCTGGAAGTCCGCCTCGGCCCGCTCCTCCATGGTCTTGCCTGTATCCTCCTGTTCCTTTTTAATGGCTTCGACCTTTGCCTTCAGTACTTCCGGCTTGACCTTGACATCGTTGGTTCCGAAAAGCATGGAAGCAAGGAGCTTGTAGGAAAAGAGCAGCATCTCGATATCGTCTTCCCTGATCCTGTCAAGGGTCTCCTGGTCAACGTCATAGGTTTTCAGGAAAGAGCTGTCAAATACAAATGAGCGTAACTGGTCCAGATCAGTGGAAGCCATAAAGAACATCCTCTTGGCCTGCTCACTCAGCGTCGCCTGGTACCCGAATGATTTTCTCCGCATGACGAGCTCCATCCAGCCCTTGTTCATCCTATCACGCAAATCCACACCCTGGTCTTCCCGCCATTCCCTGATAGTCCACATCTTGTCTTCTTCAAATCCCTTGCAGTGCGGCTCCTTTACGACAAAATAAAATTCCTCTGCCGCCTGATTCTCCTGGGCTCCTTCATGGAAATTTGCCATACCGACCGGGTAATAACGACAGGCAGTGGGGCGGTCAGAATAAATCATGCACCCTTCGGTCTTGGATTTGATAAAAGGACAGCGTCCCTCCTCTGTCAGCTTTATAACGACTCCAGGAAAATCTGTCTTTTCCAGGTAGGTCGGCTCTGTATATGTATGCAGGAATTCAGCTGCATCCATATCCAGACGCTTGCGCATCTGCAGGATGTCATAGGGCGTCAGCACTATCTTTATGTTGCCACAGCACTCGGTAAAGCAAGGCACCCCGGGATGGCAGCGGAACTGGATCTTGCTGTCCAGGGTATATTTGGTCGGCAGGATGTTGCTTGGATTCTTTTCTTTGCCGAACAGGCTTTTTTCTTTATGAAACAATGTCTTCTCTTTACCAAATAGATTCTTTTCGCTCATGATCCTTTCCTTGCTAGTCATAGAGTATTTTTGTTGCTCAACAAACTGTAATCTCACATTTTCAGGAGGAACGTTTGTTTGATTTCTGGTTAAATAATGCAAAATATTGAATACATCTTCAGCTCAACATTTCACACTAATCATCAACTACCCGACTTGTCAAATTCATAATCTGGATAATTTCAATTAAAACCTGAGAGCGGCCGTCACTGACGCGAGGTAGTGAACGAAAAGGGGCAGACTTTGAAAAAGAGACAGATCTGTTTCAGGTCCCTAAACGGATAGAGGTGACATCCCGGGCGTAATGGCAACGGTAGCCCTTGGACCCTTTCACCTATTTTTTCCCTGCTGAAGACAATGTATGTTTTCAGTAAGCCGGCAGCTTCTCTCAGCAACAGAATTGATGTTTTTGTAGATTCCCCTTGAATTCCAATAAAAATCTTTTTCAGGCTTCTTGCCTTAAGGCAAGGCACTACTTATTTTATATTGAGAATGGCTCTCAATGGCATCTTGTTCTTATTTGGGGTCGAGGATTATCAGTTCAATTTTGAAAGGAGGATTTCACATTGAACTTTCTGCCAAACACAATTGACATTTCAAAAGTACAGACCCTGCTGTATCATTTTCCTGATGGCAAAGTACTGCAGCTTGAAATAAAAGATATTGAACAGCTTAACACCCTGGAATTTGAAGTGGGTAGATTCTGCGACACCTCGGATATAAACGGCATATTGCATTTCTACCCCCGCGGCAACTCCTGATATGTATTAATTGTTCTCCCGCTTTTCCTTAATTCCTGAAAAAACCCGTAAGAATATTTTTAGTCTTTTGATCGTCCACAACGTGACGCATAGAATATATTTTATGCGAATGTCATATTGTATTTACTCTCTTTTCCCTGTTAAGTATTTATAATGAAAACTCCTGAGATAGATACAACTGTTGACGGGCATGTACACACCAGCCTTTGCCACCATGCACGGGGCGAGATGGAGGAGTATGTCCTGTCAGCCATAAAACAGGGTCTGCGCAAGCTTGTTTTTCTTGAGCATCTCGAAGTCGGAATTAACTACTTTGAATCCACCTGGCTCACAGCAGATGATTTTGACTTTTATCATAGAGAGGGAAAACGTCTGCAGGAAAAATATCAGGGCAGGATTACAATCGGCCTGGGAGTTGAAGTTGGCTACAACCCCCGCTTCCTGCCGGAGATACAACAGAGGCTTGCCCTGCACACGTGGGACCGGGTAGGTATTTCCTACCACTTTCTGGAGTCCGTTTCCGGCCACCTCAACATGGTCAGCCGCAAACAGATCAACATAGACAGGCTTGCTCAATACGGCCTGAATGAAGTAGTCCGCCGATATTATAAGGACCTGCGCGAAGCTGTTGAAAGGCTCCCCGGCCAGGTGCTCTGCCACATCGACGCAGTGCTCCGCCATCATCCTCAGGTAACATTTACACCTGAACATTCAGCACTCATCGATGCGCTTCTTGATGCTGTTGCCCGCAAAAAAATGGCCATTGAAGTCAATACTTCAGGGTACAGGACCAAGAATGAGCCCTATCCTTCGCCTCCAATCCTGAAAAAGGCGGTGGAGCGCAACATTCCTCTGGTGGCAGGCTCGGATGCCCACTGCCCAGAGGATGTCGGGAGGTATTTTGACAGACTGCCGGGATTGATGAAAAGAATAACCGACAGTGGTCAGCCTGCAGACAACAGTTAAAAAAACTTATAACGATATGCTGTGTAACGTAGGCGTGCGGTGAGCTGTCAACGATAAAGAACTGTCAGTAATTTTGCCCAATAACCGGGGCATAGTATCCAGCTTCATTTCTGTGCAGATACTTCCCTTTCACTGACCACTGACAGCTGAAGGCTGAAGGCTTTTTAATACGAATTCCCCAGCAGGGCGTTTTTGAGTCCTGCGTCAGCCGGCTTCGGCCCCAGCCAGATCTTCAGGAGTGCTATGGAGAAATCCTCGCCTGGAACAATGCCTTTCAAGGTGTCATTAATCCACACCTGTGTTCCTTGCTCCGGCATATAGTCTAGCCGGATCACATCCCCTTTGCGGACCGTAATAAAAAACGAGTTGAATTGGTTGATACGGTCCTGCAGACCCTTGAGCCCCTCTGGAGTATTATTGCCGGCAAAACCTTCATTCCAGCCTGCAACAAGCTTTTCAGCGCTTACCTCTTTATAGAGAAAACTCATGACAATGCGTTTGGCACCCGGGTCTGACAGTATTTCACCGACAGTCGTTCGCTTCATAGTTAGATACAGGGCACCCACATAAACCTTTATAAAGAGCTTCTTACGGATGCCTGCTCCGTTAAGCACCAGTGCCTTGTTTTTTATGGTAACGGATTCAGGCACAGCAACTCCGGCTATTTCCCGGGCGGCAGTTGAATGTACGGCAAGCATCAATACCAGGAAGACACAGAGCAAAAAGGTCTTGCCGACAACTCTTACCTTAAATGGCCTTTTCATATTTCACCCCTGATCTTTGTGCTGCTACCATTTCATAGTAATCATTTCCCTCAAGGTCATTAATGACAACCGCAGGAAAATTCACGACCTCAAACCGGAATAGCGCTTCAGGTCCGGCATCCTCAAAAGCCACCAGTTCACTTTTAACTATTGACTTGGATAAAAGTGCTCCGGCACCGCCAACTGTTGCAAAATAAACTGCTCCATGCTTTTTCATGGCTTCCCGTACAGGCAAGGAGCGTGAGCCTTTTCCCAGGGTCGCCCTCAATCCCAGTTCCAAAAGCCTGGGGGTGTAGGCATCCATTCTGTAGCTTGTGGTAGGGCCTGCTGCACCTATAACCTGGCCCTCCTTTGCCGGGCTGGGCCCAACATAGTAAAGCAGCTGTCCATGCAGGTCAATCGGCAGATCCCGGCCTTCATCCAGCAGGGCAACAAGCCTTCTATGGGTCTGATCCCGACCTGTGTAGAGACTGCCGGTCAAGCTGATCAGGTCACCGGCCTTTAAGGTTTGTAGAACATTTTTCTCAAAGGGGATCGCAATGGGCCGTAAATTTTCAAAAAATCCCTTGTCAATTATGGGTCTTTGCATTGTTCTTCTTTACCTGAAAAGTTTTTAAAAGTCTGCTTATGAATGTTTGCGCCATTACTATTCTTGAATGCAAAAGTGATTAAAGTGAACTAAAGTTCGACCTCCTTATGCCTATGTGCATGACACTGGATATTGACTGCAACCGGCAGACTGGCAATATGAGTGGGATATGTTTCCATATGGACTGCCAGTGCGGTATTCACACCGCCCCAACCCATAACGCCCTGCCCCTCCTGGTTGATTCTCTGCAGAAGCCTCTGTTCGATCTCAGCAACCTTTGCATCCGGGTTGGGGTCACCCAATGGCCGCATGAGAGATTTTTTGGCCAGCAGCGCTGCCTTTTCAAAGGTGCCGCCTAAACCCACGCCGACCACCACCGGCGGACAGGGATTGGAGCCGGCATCCTTGACTTTCTGCACCACATACTCCTCAACACCAGCCATCCCTGCAGAAGGGGGCAGCATAACCAGACCGCTCATATTCTCACTGCCGCAGCCCTTTGGCAGAAAACCGATGCGCAGTTTTTCACCGGGTACCATTTCAAGGTGAATGACAGCCGGCACATTGGTGCCTGTATTTTTCCTGGTCACTGGGTCACAGACTGACTTTCGCAAAAAACCATCTGCATAACCGGCGCGGATTCCTTCCTGGACTGCCTCTTCCAGGTTCCCTTCCACAAAAACTTCCTGGCCGATGGTGATAAAAACAACACCGATCCCTGTGTCCTGACAAACAGGGATCTGCTCGCGGCTGGCGATGTTGGCATTCGTCACAAGTATTTCCAGTGCATTTTTTGCCAGGGGAGATTTCTCCCGGTCCCTTGCCGCAAGCAGCCTATCAAGGATATCCGGCTCAAGATCGCATGAAGCGCTTATGGCAAGTTTCCTTACCGCTGCTGTAATTTCGGCACTCTGTACTGTTTTCATAATTCTGTTCTGGTTTTTTAATTATCTGCGGATGATCTGCTGGTTCTAGTCTTCAAGCAGGCTCTGGACATCAAGCTGCATGTTGAAACTGTGTTCCTCCGCCGGGAAACTCCCGTTTTTAACTTCTTGCTGATAGGCAGCAACCGCTTTCTTTATCTGGGATGCCAGGTTGACGTACTGCTTGACAAAGGAAGGAATGAATTTTTCAAACATGCCTACCATGTCATGGGTTACCAGCACCTGGCCGTCACAGTCCTTTCCTGCACCTATACCGATAGTCGGGATTGAAACCGCTCTGGTAATTGCCTCCGAGAGCTGCGCAGGTATGCATTCCAGGACAAGTGAAAAGGCGCCGGCAGACTCCAGATCCCTGGCTGACTGCAGCAGCCGCCGGGCAGAATCAGCATCCCTGCCCTGCACTTTGTAGCCACCCAGCTGTGACGCTGTCTGAGGGGTTAAACCGATATGTCCCATTACGGAAATACCGGCCCTGACAATAGCCCTGACAGTCCCACATACCTCGGTGCCGCCTTCAAGTTTCACGGCATCACAACCGGCCTCTTTCAGAAAACGGCCGGCATTGGTTATTGCCTCGCTATCTGAAACCTGATAGGACATGAACGGCATATCTCCAACCAGTAAAGCGCGTTTAACCCCTTTACCGGCAGCGCGGCAATGATGAAGCATTTCCTCCATGGTTACAGGTATGGTCGAATTATAGCCGAGGAGAACCATCCCCAAAGAATCGCCTACAAGCACTATATCAATGCCTGCTGCGTCAAGCAGACCGGCAAAAGCAGCGTCATACGCAGTGAGCATGGCGATTCTCTCACCGTTTCTCTTCATCATGCCAATATCCTGAATTGTCAATTTCCTGTCCATGGGTACTCCAACAATTTGATTGTATCGTACAGATTAGGAAGCGGTTATTATATGTCCAGCAAAATACATGGAGTACTGGAGTGTTGGAGTACTGATAAAAGCACTTAATCAACCCATTACTCCATTACTCCAATTATAATCACAATTCTCTTTTCACACTTCAATCTTCAATTTTCAATTAAAACAGTCCCGGCGGCTCTTCCTTCTTCCTAAAAGGACGCCCGAAATGTTCATAGGTCAAAGCGGTGGCCATTCTCCCCCTCGGAGTACGGAGCAGAAAACCCGACTGGATCAGGAAGGGTTCGTATACATCCTCCAGGGTGCTTTTTTCCTCACTTACCGCGGTGGCCAGGGTTTCAATACCAATCGGTCCGCCGTCAAACTTATCAATGATAGTCAAAAGAATACGCCGGTCCATATCATCCAGCCCTTTTTTATCAACGGCAAGCATTTCCAGGGCCTGGTCCGCAACTTCTGCAGTTATGACAGAGTGACCGCCAACCTCGGCAAAATCCCGAACCCTGCGCAGCAACCGATTAGCTATCCGGGGAGTGCCCCTAGACCTTCGGCCCAATTCCTTTGCGCCTGCATTATCTACCTTGAGACCCAGGATTTTTGCGGACCGTTTGACGATCTGCACAAGTTCGTCCGCCGAGTAAAAATCAAGCCGCAGCATAACTCCGAACCTGTCCCGCAATGGCGGCGTCAGAAGGCCTGTACGGGTTGTGGCACCCACAAGGGTGAACCTGGGCAGATCCATCTTTACGGAGCGGGCTCCCGGTCCCTGCCCGATCACCAGGTCCAGCTGGAAATCCTCCATGGCCGGATACAGAATTTCCTCGACCACGTGATTTAGACGGTGGATCTCATCAATGAAAAGCACATCGCCAGGTTCCAGGCTGGTCAGGATGGCAGCAAGGTCACCCTGCCTTTCAATTACAGGCCCGGAGGTCACCTTGATATTTGAATCCATTTCATGGGCGATAATATAGGCCAGGGTTGTCTTGCCCAACCCGGGAAATCCATGGAAAAGCACATGGTCAAGCGCTTCGTTTCTCCCTCTGGCAGCCTGGATGAATACTTCAAGGTTTTTCTTGACAAGTTCCTGGCCGATATAATGCTTCAGTCTCCTGGGCCGCAAATTCTGGTCAACTGAAAGGTCTTCCGGTTCAGCCTGGCCGCTGACAATTCTTTCCTCATGTATCATGCCAGTGACCTCAATGTTTCACGGATTAATTCTTCCACACGCATTTCAGCCAGAGACTGCGGGGCGAGACGTCTTTTGACAGCCGCCAGGGCAATATGCGCGCGGCTCTGTGGATAACCGAGATTAACAAGTGCGGAAATAACATCTGTTTCCTTGCTGCCTTCCACCGGGGCCCCGGCTCCAAAATCCTGAAACGCTTCGTCCCCGCCGGTGATGAATCCGACCTTATCCTTCAAATCGAGGCAGAGCCTTTCAGCGGTTTTCTTGCCAACCCCTGACAAACCCGTCAACCTGGTAACATCCTTTGTGGCTATGGCCCGGGCCAGGTCGGCAGGCCTGATCCCCGATAAAACTGCCAGGGCCAGCTTTGGCCCTACCCCGGATACATTGATGAGCAGCAGGAACATTTTCTTTTCATCCGTATCGGCAAAACCAAAGAGGATCAGGGCATCTTCCCGTACATGGGTATAGATATGGAGAAAGACCTCTTCCCCAAGCTGGGGCAGTTTTTCAAGGCTTGCCGAAGAAAGGAATATCTCGTACCCCACGCCGTTTACCAGAAGAGTCACCTTCTCCGGTGATTTATGAAAAAGCTCGCCTTTCAGACAGGAGATCATATTATTTGGGGCTCAGGGCTCAAGGATTAAAGATATAAATGTTACTCTTAAAAATTGTCGTCATACAAGTCGGGACG
>Ga0111148_1100_pt1 | contig 10068 bp, 7 predicted proteins | sample DeeMarSeWOR28_12_FD_80359 | JGI IMG/M metagenome (GOLD analysis project Ga0111148, IMG submission 80359) | Desulfobacterales bacterium SG8_35 | reverse complement strand
GACGGAGGGGGGAAGGGTTGGTAGCGGCTGTAACTATGGCCTGGTAGTTTTCTTGCCGTACCCGGCTGTTTACATAGACGAACTGGTCAACAAGCGAGCCGGTGAGCTGGGGGTATTCCTGTGCAAATTCAGGAATTTTCAGGTTCAGGAAGTTATCGCTGATGTTTATCCGGTCATGTTTGAAGTTCTGTTTTTTCAAGATTATGCCAAAGGCTGCATTCCCTGTATTACCAGCCAGATCGTTAGCGTTTATTACAGCTGACTCAATTTTTTCCGTGTCAAAGGGGAGGCCGAAAAAAGCAACAAAGCGATTATCTTCCTCATCGCTGGCCGGAAACCCGGGATTGAAATGACCATTGACGATCAATCCATGTTTTTCAACCACATCATCAATTTTGTAGAGCACCATGCCGCTGCCGCCTGGACTCACATAACGGGTGGAGTGCAGAATTGAAATTTTGGGCGGATGGGTATCCAAGATGACAGGATAGGACATGACCGTTTTGTTGCCGGCCATCCAGTTCCAGAAGGAGAAGTCACGCACGGTAACCTGCAGTTCCGCTTTACCGTCGGTAAACCCCAGGGAACCGCTCTCCAGGGTGACTGTTTCCTCTAACTTTTTGGGGCCGTCATGTTCAAAAAAACCCAGGCGGGAGAATTCTTTGCCATAAATCTTTGCGTTTTTACTACCCTGGTTCAATATAATTTCAACCAGGCTAATACCGCTGCGTTTATCGGAAACGGTAAATTTTACTTCCTTTTTCAGGCCAAAAGTTGAGATGTCTCCCTGAAAGGTGATCTGCGGTTTCTCCCGTTCGTAATATTTAAAAAAAATGAGAGCTACAGCCACAATAAAAGCCAGGAGAAACAATGATACGATCATTGACCTGGCGGATTTTTTTTCAGTCATTCTTCCAATATTGTCAGACATGTTTAATTCCCAAAAGATCAGTTAATCAGCAAAACGCATTTCGGTATTAAGATTTTTCCCAGATGATCTCATATTTTTCCAGGTACATGTCACTGTCTGCAACAATGATAAACCGTTTCCGGGTCTCTTTTTCCAAGTTCTCCGTATTCAAAGTTTCATCCTTGAGCATCAGGTCTGCTACGGTTGGGTGCACCTTTATGGTTACAGAGTTGCCAGCCATTTGCTGACCCTCATGTGAAAGTTTACGAAAAATTTCATAGCAGACAGAGCGTCTGGACTTCAACAGCCCGTCTCCACCGCAGTACATACATGGTTCACACATCATCTGGGAAAGGTTTTCACGATCTCTTTTGCGGGTCATCTGCACAAGACCGAACTCCGATACTTTAAGGATGTTTGACCTGCTCTTGTCTTTTTTTACAGCCTCCTGAAGAGAGTTAAAGACATCCTCCCGGTGTGATTCCAGTTCCATATCAATAAAATCAATAATGATTATACCGCCAATATTTCGCAGCCTGAGCTGGTAGGCTATCTCCTTTGCCGCTTCCATATTGGTCTTGAATATAGTTTCCTCAAGGTCTTTTCTGCCTACATATCGGCCCGTGTTGACATCGACAACTGTCAGGGCTTCGGTGGTTTCAATGATAATGTAGCCCCCGGAACGCAGCCATACCTTTTTTTCCAGGGCCCGGCTTATTTCAACTTCAACGCCGTAGGCATCCATCAGGGGAATTTCATTTTCGTAGAGTGCAATTCTGTTGCGCAGCTGCGGTACAAAAGTTTCTATGAAATTGCAGACCCTTTTATATGTACCCTTATCGTCAACTACAACCCTCTGGATGTCAGAAGTAAAAAGATCACGCACAGCCCGTTGGGAAATGTCCAGGTCTTCATAGACCATGCTTGGTACCGGTGCCCTTGAAGCACGATCTTTTATCTCTCCCCAGAGATGGAGAAGGAATTCCATGTCTGCTTCGAGGTCCTCACGTGAAGCGCTTTCTGCAACGGTTCGAACGATAAAACCGGCATCCTGCGGCCGCAGCTTTTCTATTTCCTCCCGCAGTCTCTGCCGGTCTTCGTCGTTTTCAACCTTTCTGGAAATGCCGATATGGTCTGTCATGGGCATATAGACAAGGTTCCGGCAGGGCAGGGTAATATTACAGGTGAGCCTTGCACCCTTAGTGCCTAATGGCTCCTTGCAAATCTGCACCATTACCTCCTGTCCTTCAGTCAGGAGGTCTTCGATGTTCACCTGTGGATTTAGCCCTTCCTGTATGACCTCAGGGGCTTCTTCACAGCAGCTTTGACAGCCATTGTTCATCATGCGGTCCTCAAAATGCTTATTGTCAGTCCTGACATCATCAACATAAAGAAAACCGGTGCGCTCAAGCCCAAGATCGACAAAAGCTGCCTGCATCCCTGGTAAAACACGGACTACACGGCCCTGGTAAATATTGCCAACCAGGCCTTTTTCCACAGGCCTTTCCTGGTAGAACTCTACAAGGTTACCATGTTCAACTAGGGCGATTCGAATTTCATAGGGAGTTGCATTAATGAGAAGATAATTATACATGGATTCTTACAAATATTTATTATAGTTTTAAAATTCATTTGCTGACTGAGAGAAGATCTGAATGTTTTGGTAAATAACAATTTGATTATACAATACCACATAACCAGATTCAGGTGGGAATTGTCAAAGTTTTCATTGTCGATATATTTCTCTGGACAAGAGGTTATACAAAAAAAACATAAAATTAAAAATGGAAAAATTTGTCAGTATTATCATCCCCACATATAACAGGAGATACTGTCTGCAAAAAGCGATAGATTCGGTATTAACCCAAACCTACCCACATTTTGAGTTAATAGTTATTGATGACGGCTCTGAGGACAGTACGGATAAACTGGTTAATGGCTATGGTTCCGATATCGTTTTTTTAAGGCAGAAAAACAAAGGGCCTGCTGCTGCCAGGAACAGAGGTGTGCAGGCAGCACGCTACGAGCTCCTGGCATTCCTTGACTCTGATGACTGGTTTGCTGAAAATAAGCTGGAGGTGCAGATCAGGGCGATGCAGGAAGAGCCGGTATATCCGATCTCGCACACCCAGGAAATATGGTATCGTAAGGGCAGGATATTGAACCAGAAAACAAGGCATAAAAAAAATGGTGGGGATATTTTCAGCCAGAGCCTTGAGCTGTGCGCTGTGGGCATGTCAACAGTTATGGTGCGCAGGATGATATTTGAGCGCTACGGACTCTTTGATGAAGAGTATCCCTGTTGTGAAGACTATGAATTCTGGCTGCGGGTCAGTGCGGAGCAGGAGTTTCTCCTGGTGGACCAACCCCTGACCTTCAAGGATGGGGGCAGGGATGACCAGGTGTCATCACTTTACCGGGTGGGGATGGATAAATATCGCATACAGGCAATTATGAAAATACTGGCATCCGGCGCTTTGACCGATGAACAAAAAGAGACTGCCTTGGCAGAACTGCGGCGCAAATGCAATATATATGGCACGGGGTGCATCAAACATGGCAGGGTTGATGAGGGCAGGTATTACTTTAATTTACCGCAATCGGCCGGGAGTAAGCACAACGTATGAAGAATTACAAACCGGGTAGTTTGCCTGATCCGGCGGGATACATATCCATGATCCATGTTGAGCCGGATTGTATTGACCATCCGTTGACCAGGAAGATCCTTGCACGTGCCGAAAATATTCCGTTTAAAGTGCTTTCAGAAAATAAGTCCAGGATGCCTGACCTTGGTTTCTATCCCAAGAGTTTGAGTGCCGGCAAACGCCACCTGCTGCTCGCTAACAATCATGGAAAATTTTTTAAACCGTGCCCCGGCACCAGGGAATACATTTGTTGTGATTACCAGGTTTTGAATATTGGCATGAACTGTCCCATGGATTGTGTCTACTGTATCCTGCAGGCATATCTGAACAATCCGTATCTTTCTTTTTTTGTAAATGTCGAAGATTTACTGGCAGAATTGACCGGAGCTTTTGTTCATAATTCCACACAATTCTGGCGTATCGGCACCGGTGAGTTTACCGACAGTCTGGCCCTGGATTCTTTAACAGGATTGAGCCGGATTCTGGTTGAATTCATGCGGGACAAGAATAGAGCTGTACTCGAACTCAAAACCAAGACCGCTGCTGTTGAAAATCTTGAGGGTCTTGATCACGGCGGCAGGACAATTGTGGCATGGTCATTAAACAGTCCTGCAATAATGGCTAAAGAAGAGATAAGGACAGCCTCCCTGGAACAACGGCTGGCTGCCGCAGCAAATTGTGCCGCGTGGGGCTATAAACTTGCATTTCATTTTGATCCGATAATTTACCACAGAGACTGGAAACAGGGGTATGCTGATACGATTAAGATGCTCTTTGCCACAGTTCCAAAGGAGCATATTGTCTGGATAAGCATGGGTTGTCTGCGCTATCTTCCGGCCTTAAAAAAGATAGCCGGCCAGCGCTTCCCCAATTCACGCTTTTTTCAGGAAGAATTTATCGAGGGCCTTGACGGTAAAGCAAGGTATTTCAGGTCATTGCGGGTAGAAATGTATGATCACCTTTATCAACTGCTTCAGCATTATACTGAGCCGGGAACCTGTATTTATCTATGCATGGAAAACAACGAGATCTGGAAGGAAGTTTTCGGGTTTATACCTGAGGAGAGAGGCGGACTTTCAAGAATGCTTGATGAAGCAGCCGAAGACAGCGGATAGCTGTGTCGTATCATGGTGCGAGACGATGATTGGCATACACAGCAGGCAGCCAAGTTGGAATACTTGATAAACTCCATTACTAAGGCATTTCACTAATTAATTACATCAATTGTCATAAATTTTTGACTTGAATATGGCAGCAAAAACCTGTTAGCGATTGTTTACTATGCGCCCAGTGTCTTGTGCCCTGCGCCTTTGCCAGGGTCATTATCCCGCAATTTTTTTAGACAAGTCGCTGGATTTTTTTTTATTCATTGTTATTTTTTCAAACTCAGGATAGTTGTGTACATATTATTTGAGATGCGGAAATTTTTTATTTTCAAATTATACTCTAGGAGAAAGAATGGTTAATAAAGTTATCCTTATTGGCAATCTCGGTCAAGACCCTGAAGTGCGTTTTGCCCAGAACGGTACACAGATTACAACTTTTAGCGTCGCCACAACAGAATCTTGGACTAATAAAGAAGGTGTCCGGGAAGATCAGACAGAATGGCACCGGATTGTGACTTTTGCAAATTTGGCAAAAACTTGCGGGGATTATTTATCCAAGGGCAGTAAAGTATATATTGAAGGACAGCTGAGGACACAGAAGTGGGAAGATCGTGAAGGTAATCCACGTAAGACTACTGAGATAGTCGCGCGAGTAGTAAAATTTCTTTCTCCAAAGGGTTCTGTAGATCAGAATCAAGGAAGCGGATACGGGCAAGAGGAGCCGCCATTGCCTGATATTCCTCAAATGGAAGATGATGTGCCGTTCTAATTTTTCATAAAAAAGTAACAATTACAAGAAACGAGTCTGAAAATTATGGACTATTATGAAGTTCTGGGCGTCAAGAAAGGCTGTTCGACCCAGGATATAAAAAAGGCCTATCGTAAGCTGGCCATGCAATATCACCCTGACCGTAATAAAGGGGACAAGGAAGCTGAGGAGAAATTCAAGAAAATCAGCGAGGCCTATGCCGTCCTGTCTGACCCGGAAAAGCGCAAGCAGTATGATACGTTCGGGGAAAGTGGTTTCCAGCAGCGTTACAGCCAGGAAGACATATTCCGGGGTTTTGACCTTGGTGATATATTGAAAGAGTTCGGCCTTGGAGGGTTGGGGGGAAGTTTCAGGACTTCGGGTGGAGAAGGAAGCCCTTTTGAAAGCTTCTTTTTTCAAAGCGGCGGCCCCGGGGGAGGACGAGCATCCTATCGTTCGACCGCACAACAGCCTGTCAGGGGAAGCGATCTGACCTATGAACTTTCGGTTTCATTGAATGAGATCCTAAACGGTTCTGAAAAGACCATATCCCTGCGGCATGAAACCAAGACGGAAAATGTTTCAGTCAAGATTCCCAAAGGCATAAAAGCGGGCCAAAAGCTCAGACTTGCAGGAAAAGGATCACCCTCACCGTATGGCGGCCCTCCGGGAGATCTGTTTCTTATCATCAACGAACAGCCGCATCCTGTTTTTGCCAGGGATGGCAACAACCTCATAGTTGAACAGCATATACCTTTCAGCAAGGCTTGTCTGGGCTCGGAAATAACTGTGAAATCGCTGGAGGGCAAAGAACTTAAGGTGAAGGTCCCGGCAGGTATTCAACCGCACGCCAAACTGCGTCTTAAGGGCCACGGTCTGCCTGCTGGCAAAACAGGCGGACGTGGGGATATATATGTCAAGATCACCATTGATGTTCCTAAGAGTCTTTCAGATGAACAGAAAAAACTTGTCAAGGAATTGGCGGAAAAAGGATTGTAAATAGAGGGTTCAAGGGATAAAAACTTGGAGTGATGGAGTATTGGAGTAACGGAGTAATGGGTTTTTAAAAAAGCGCAGTACTCCAGCCGCCCGTCAAGCCAATTGATCACATCGCAAACTGCTCCCGGAATCTAAAGACCTGCAGCCGGAACCAATTAATACTTACTGTCTGCATAGGCCAACCACCCCCCAGCCTTGACCAGTTCACGGTCAAAAGGGTTTAACGCAAAGGGGATCTCTTTTTTTTCTCCTTTGTCGTTTTTCGTTACGATCCTGTTGTGTTCCAGATCAACACTGATAATGGAACCTGATCCTAACCTAAAAATGGTGTCGATATCACTTTTGGGGAGTTCAATGGCGAGCATGCCGCAGTTGAACATGTTTTGCCTGAAAATCCTGGCAAAACTTTCTGCAATGACAACATGAATACCGTTTACCTCTAGAACCCAGACAGCATGTTCACGGGATGAACCACAGCCGAAGTTGCTTTTTGCAACAATTATGTTTTTCCCGGCAATATCTTTTGCCGCATCAAAACCTTCAAGATGAAGATCTTCCAGAATATGGGGCTTTAGTGCTTCCTTGGTATTTTCGGTTAGATATTTAGCAGGAATAATTTCATCGGTATTAATGTCACTTTTATCCAGAAATAAAACCTGGCCGCTGAAATTTTTCATTGTTTTCTCCTCTTAAGTATCGTTTGTATCTTTTTTCAATACTAGTTTTATCTAGATGAATTTACCCGGGTCGGTAATATGGCCTGCGACTGCAGCAGCAGCCGCAGAAAGTGGGCTCATCAGGTGGACCATGCCGCCTTTTCCCATGCGTCCGTTAAAATTCCTGTTTGTCGTTGAGGCGCACACTTCACCTTCAGCCAGCACACCGTTGCTCATGCCCAGGCAGGCCCCGCAGGTTGGGTTGGTGACGCAGAAACCTGCATCCATGAAAATTTTGATGATTCCTTCTTCCAGGGCCCTGGAATAAACCGTTGATGTAGCTGGGGCAAGAATGCCGCGGACAGTTGGAGCAATCTTCCTGTTTGCAAGAATTCTTGCCGCTTCGCGCAGATCTTCGATGCGGCCGTTTGTGCATGAACCTATATATACCTGGTCAACAGGAGTGCCTTCCATTTCATTTATGTCTTTTACTTCATCCGGCTTGTAACCGTAAGTTGCCTGGGGATTCAGTTTTGACATGTCAAGGCTCAGTTCTTTTGCATAGACTGCGTCAGGATCAGAATGCCATTTCTTGAAATCTTCTACTGCTGCATCAATGGTCGCATATGAATTATTGATAAACGGCCACAAGTAATCGGCAGTAACTCGGTCGGGCATGCAGATGCCCGAGGTGCCGCCGGCCTCAATAGCCATATTGCAGAGAGTCATGCGGGATTCCATGGACATCCGGTCTACAACATTTCCCCTGAATTCCATAACCATATCTGTTGCACCATTAACGCTAATCTGCTTGATGATGTTCAGTATTACATCCTTGGCAGATACAGTTTCAGGCAGGTTGCCGGAAATGGTGACTTTCATGGTCTTAGGCTCTCTGAATGAACAGACACCCTTGAGTATGCCAACTTCCAGGTCAGTAGTGCCAACTCCGGCGGCAAAAGCACCGAAAGCCCCATGGGTACAGGTATGAGAATCACCCATAATAACTGTATAACCGGGGCGGATAAAACCCTTTTCCGGAAAAATGGCATGGCAGACACCGTTGCTGCCGATATCAAAAAAGTCCTTTATCTTGTGGCGTCTGGCCCAATCCCGCAAAATCTTTCCCTGTGTAGCAGTTTTGGAATCCTTGGCTGGTGTGACATGGTCAATTACCGCCTTTATTTTGTCAGGGTCAAAAACTCTGTCCATTCCTTTTGCCATTAAATCGTTGATAGCGATCGGGGTGGTAATTTCATGGCACAGTACAACGTCTATATCAAGTACGACATTTGCCGGTGATGGGGTATCCCTCAGATGCGCTGCAAAGATTTTTTCTGCAATGGTTTTTCCCATAATTTTCCTACTCCGTCATTTTTTAAAATCATCCGTTTATAGTGAAACGGATTTTTTAATCATCTTGTTCAAGAAGGTCAAATTAAAAAATAATAATTATGACAGCAACGTCCGGATCAAATTTATAATTGATACCACTGTTAGAAAAAGCATTAATCATTTTTTATTTGACGAGGGCGGGTAAGGGGAATACCTTTTTCCAAAGGTAAGACTAATTGAAGTTAGATGATGTATTTAAAAAGCTATGTGAGGCATATATCCCGATGCAAAAGAAAATTCAGTTCAAACCTTTGTCGCTCCAATTTTTTTTCATAATTATGCTTAGCACGGCTCTATCTCTGGCCATTATCGATGCTTCGAAATCCTTTGCAGCGCATGGTATAAGCATTGATGGAAAACTTAAATATCCACCCGATTTTAAACAATTTGACTATGCTTCAGACCAGGCGAGAAAGGGAGGGGCCCTGTTACTCCATGATCTTGGCAGCTTTGACAAAATGAATCCTTTTACTCTCAAGGGTTCTGCCCCTTCAGGATTGGACTACCTGGTTTTTGAGACCCTGGCTGTGGCAAGCCTGGATGAACCGTTTGCCAGCTACGGCCTGATTGCCAAAGACATTGAGTTAGCAGATGACCGCTTGTCGGTGACTTATACAATAGATGAAAATGCCAGGTTTTCAGACGGCACCCCTATTACCACTGAGGATGTCCAGTTTTCGCTCAATACCTTAAAAAGCGAGGCAGCACATCCATTTTACCAGGCTTACTTACAGGATATTAAGGGTTCTGAGATCTTAGATAAAAACAGGATACGTTTTAACTTTGCCAGAATAAACCGGGAACTGCACATGATTGCCAGTCAGGTTCCCATCTTTTCCAAAAAGTTCTATAGCGAGCATCCCTTTGATGATCCATCAATGGAACCGCCTCTCGGCTCAGGTCCCTATGTGGTAGATTCAGTCAATCCGGGCAAATCAATAACTTACAGGCGAAATCCAGAATACTGGGCCATAAACCATCCAACCCGCAAAGGAATCTATAATTTTGATACTATAACCTTCAAGTATTTCAGGGACCAGATAGTATCAGTAGAGGCCTTCAAGGCCAACGAGTTTGATTTCATGTATATCAATATTGCCAAGCAGTGGGCGCGTGACCTTGTAGGGCCCAAATTTGACAGCAAGCAGATTATGAAAGAATATCTGCCCCATCGTAACAACCAGGGCATGCAGGGATTTGTTTTCAACTTGAGAAGACCGCTGTTTCAGGACAGAAGAGTGCGGCAGGCACTGGGAATGGCCTTTGATTTTGAATGGGCAAATAATAAGTTATTCTTTAACGAATATACCCGCAGTAAGAGTTATTTCAGCAATTCCGATCTGGCAGCAAAAAATCTGCCTGAAGGGCTGGAACTTGAATATTTGTTGCCTTTCAAAGATCAATTGCCGCCCGAAGTTTTTACCCAGCCTTTGACGCCATTCAGCACCGAAACTCCTGACAGCCTGCGCAGCAATCTCCGTAAAGCCAAGAAGATACTGGCTGAAACAGGCTGGACTGTGCAGGATGGCCGCCTGGTTAACAAGGAGGGCAAATCTTTTGAATTTGAAATACTTCTTGTCTCCCCGTCCTTTGAGAGGGTCATGGCTGG
>Ga0111148_1112_pt1 | contig 10132 bp, 11 predicted proteins | sample DeeMarSeWOR28_12_FD_80359 | JGI IMG/M metagenome (GOLD analysis project Ga0111148, IMG submission 80359) | Desulfobacterales bacterium SG8_35 | reverse complement strand
TGACCGGTATTTCCATATGCTTTCGGAGAGTACAAAAATCCACTTAGAAGAAAATAGAAAAGAGTTATCAGTTGTATTTTCAGATACCATGGAACTACCAGCCTTCATGGATTTTTCAATGATTATTTTATCTGAAGCATGCAAAATGAATTTTGGTAGCAGCTTTAGGCCTGTAGCCATTAATCTTATTCACTCCGAACCCACCTGCGCAGGTGATTATGTTCAATTATTCAAGGCCCCAGTAACCTTTAACGCCGACGATGATAGATTCACAATATCTTCAAGTGATGCAGACATGCCTCTCCCCATTGGCAACAAACATCTTGCAAGTCTTCACGATCAATATATTCTCAGCTATCTCGACAAAATGAAAAGCCTCAACCTTGTTCAGCAGGTTAAATCAGCATTTTTAGATTTAATGCCTGCGGGTCATATATCTATTGAAAGAGTAGCCAGCAGATTAAATATGACTGCCCGGAGCCTACAGCGCAGGCTAAAGGAAGAAAATACGACTTTTAGCAAATTGGTAGACGAGACACGCCGGGAACTTGCGGAAGATTATATTCATGATTTCAGTTTCAGCCTCATGGAAGTTGCATTTATCTTGGGGTTTTCAGATTACAGTTCTTTTTCACGAACCTATAAACGCTGGACAGGGATGTCGCCTTCCAGGGTAAGGAAATAATCTGCCACGCTTAAATTCTTACTCTATTACTATTTTAAAAAAGTTCTTTTCAGGAGCAGATAGCTTGCCACAATCTTGAATTACTGAGAGTTCTTTTACCATTCATGGATATCCACTGGATATATTGAGTCAGATTTTGTATGACAAAACTTAAGATTGTGGCAGACATGTGCAATTTATATTTGCCGATGTAGGACCAGGCTGGTAAAAGCCCGACTTACCGGACAAAAAAAACAATATTTAATCCGTAATTCAATATCCAGATTGGATCTAAAATGATTTTGCTTTATTTAGAAAGAAAATATATTTCCCGATAAAGGTTGAATAGTGGATTATGAAGGTGCAAACAACATCAAAACCACAGCAGTCAAGCAGATTAAAACTTGGCTGGCGGGTATTTCTGCTGCTGACGGCATATTCTTTTGTCTGGTTTGTGCTGACAGGTTCTGACCTTACAAGCTGGATTATAGGCATACCTGCAGTCCTTCTGGCTGCTGCTGTCTCTCTTTTTCTCGCACCCCGTACCCTTCTTGTTGTTAATCCTGTTGAGGCCCTATTATTTATACCCTATTTCCTCTTTCTCTCAATCCTCAGCGGCATTGATGTGCTGCGCCGCACCTTTTCTACCGGGCCGAGGATTAATCCGGGTATTCTGAGTTACAGGACAAGACTGCAGGGATCAAGCCGCATTCTTCTGGTGAATGTAATCAGTCTTCTGCCAGGCACCCTGAGTGCCGATCTAAAAGGATCTGAGGTCAGCATTCATGTCCTTGATACCACTATTCCGGTCCAGGAAAATATAGAAACCTTGGAAAACCATATCGCACGAATTTTTCCGCCACAAACAGCTTCTGGAGAACAGACATGAGCTATATAGCAGTGGCCCTTTTTCTCCTGCTGACTGTTATCGCAGGCATGATCCGCATTATTAAGGGCCCCACAGTCGCAGACCGCATGATGGCGGCTCAGCTCTTCGGCACCTGCGGCTTGGCAATTCTCCTTGTGTTGGCCCAAGGCATGGATATGCCTGAACTGGTAGATATTGCACTGGCATTCTCATTGCTGGCGACCCTGGCAACAATGACCTTTGTCAGGCGCTCCTGGTACAAGGAGGGAGAGGATGACGATAACTGAAATTCTTGGCCTTATTTGCCTCGTAGGCTGTCTGCCTTTTTTTCTTTCGGGCAGTGTCGGCCTGCTTCGCTTCCCTGATATCTATACCAGGCTGCATGCCTTGACAAAAGCAGATAATGTTGGACTCGGACTTCTTGTCCTCGGATTGAGTCTGCAGTCAGATAACTGGTTTTCCGTTGCCAAGCTTGTTTTGATCTGGCTGCTGGTGCTTATCGCCAGCTCAACCTCATGTCATCTTGTTTCCCGCCGCGCTTTACAGAGAGGTATCAAACCATGGACGCCGGATTAACCTACATTTATACCTGTTTTGACATCGTGCTTTCAGCCGCTCTACTTTGGCTGGCCTGGCAGCTGCTGCGCTCCACAGACATTTTCAAAGCCATAATTTTCTTTATCTGCTTTGGCTTACTGATGTCAATCGCCTGGGTGCGGATGCATGCTCCGGATGTCGCTCTTGCTGAAGCCGCTATCGGAGCCGGACTTACCGGACCTCTTTTCCTTGCAGCTTTGAGAAGAATGGAGCTCGGCTCCAGAAAAGAGCGGCGCATTGATGGTAAGGAGGAACGAAGCGAAGATGAATAACCGGCATCAGACAAAGAAAAGACTCAGCGGTTTGTTGTGGACATTACTCCTGCTCACAATATTTCTTGCCGGGCTGCTGATCTGGACGGTCTTAAATATCCCCCGGCCTCTGCCTAGTTTAAGTCGGGAAACAGCAGAATATCTTGCCATGAGTGGTGTTAACAATCCCGTTACAGCTGTACTTCTCAACTTCAGGGGGTATGACACCATGCTGGAAGTCATGGTCTTTCTGCTCGGGGCAATGACAGTCTGGTCGATAACCCATGCTCCATTTCCCGCCAGAGTTGCAAACCCCAGTCCAGTCCAGGCAACAGCGGTAAGACTGCTTACACCCCTTGTCTGTCTTATCGGTGGCTATCTTATCTGGCAGGGGGCATACCAGACCGGTGGTGCTTTTCAGGGAGGTGCAGTGCTGTCAGCCGGTGTTGTGCTGCTGCTCATTTCAGATTTCATCTGGGTGCCACGTATGCACTCCCTGCCTCTGCGTCTGGGTATGGCGGTGGGGCCACTTCTCTTTGTCATTTTGGCAATCTGGGGAGTTATTACTGAAGGCAGCCTGCTCAAACTTTCTCCGGAGAATGCCTGGGCTTATCTGTTGTTTCTTGAAGCGGGCTGCGGCATCAGCATCGGACTGACGCTGGCCGCTTTTTTTGCTGGGGGCAGGCCACTTGGCGATCTGCGGGAGGAACCATATAAAGCTGACCAGGACGACGGTGAGGAGGGCTAATTATTATGACCAATCTGCTTTACAGTTTTACCGGCCTGATTCTTTTTATTTTCGGCTTTTTTGCCTTGATTGTCTGCGCCCAGCCTTTGCGGAAAATACTGGGATGCAATGTCATGGCTACCGGCATCTTTCTTTTTCTGGTTGCCACCTCATACCGTGCAGATGCTGCAGCAATTGATCCGGTACCACAGGCCATGGTTTTGACCGGCATTGTTGTTTCCGTAAGCGTCACAGCTGTAGCCCTGGTCCTGGCTACCAGTATCCGGCAGGCATCTGATCCCTTCATCGCCCGGCGAAAAAAGAAAGCTAAGGGAGATGCTAGGAAAAAACAATGATCTCAGCTGAATCCTGGATAATTGTCCCGGTTGTCGCGCCGCTGTCCGGTGCTCTGCTCTCTTTTTTGATCCGGCGAGGATCTGTTATTATATCCATGACAGCTGCTGCTCTAAATGGATTGGCAGCCATTATTCTCGTCAAGCAATTTCTGCAGGCCGGTCCTGCTGTTTATGCCATAGGCGGCTGGAATCCTCCTCTCGGCATCACCCTGCATACAGACGGCCCGTCGCTCATCATGCTGGCCATGACGGCAGTTGCCGCAATTGCCATTTGTCTCTATGCCTGGGGATACTTCTCTCTACGCATTGATGAACCGGTGCGTATCGGCAGGGCGGAACGGCAGGAGAGTTTTTTCTGGCCTCTCTGGATGCTGCAGCTAACAGCCTTAAACGGTCTGTTTCTATCCGGTGACATCTTCAACCTTTATGTCACGCTGGAGCTGTTGGGCATTTCAGCTGCCGCACTTGCGGCACTTTCAGGCAAAACATCCGCTCTGATAGCTTCGCTGCGCTACCTGCTCGTTTCACTGCTTGGTTCTCTGAGCTACCTCCTTGGCGTTGTCTTTATTTACAAGACCTACGGTGTTCTTGATCTCGTGTTGCTGCAGAAGATGGCAGGCATGGAACCGGGAGTGATAGCTGCCCTCGCATTCATGAGCGTCGGCCTGTTGTTAAAAACTGCGCTGTTCCCCATGCATTTCTGGCTACCGCCTGCTCATGCTAATGCCTTGGCACCTGTATCCTCCATCCTGTCAGGACTGGTGGTCAAAGCTTCGTTTTTTCTCCTGTTTCGCTTATGGTTTGACATATTTTCTCCGGTCCTGCCCGCTTCAGCATTCAGCCTAATGGGGTTTCTCGGAGCTGGAGCCGTCCTCTGGGGTGCTATCCAGTCCCTGCGCCAGAAACGTCTTAAACTGCTGATCGCTTATTCCACTGTTTCACAGCTTGGCTATCTTTTTATTGCTTTTCCACTCGCCTTTGCCGGCGGCACCAGCCAGGCTTGGAGCACCGTGCTTTTTATGGCTGCCGGTCATGCCTGTGCCAAAATTGCCATGTTTATGGCTGCCGGAAACATCCTGCTGCATATCGGCCATGACCGCATCAAAGATCTTGCGGGTATAAGGGCACATCTGCCGATTACCTCATTTGCCTATGCCGCAGCCGGCGTCAATCTCATAGGATTGCCTCCGTCCGCAGGCTTTGTCGCCAAATGGATGATGCTGATAACGGCACTGTCCACGCACCAGTGGCTATGGGCCCTTGTACTGCTGGCCGGCAGCCTGCTGGCAGCAGCGTATGTTTTCAAGGTGACTTCTCAGCTTTTTGTCATTCCCCCTGACACTACATTAATTATGCGGCACCGCAGTGCGCCTCTTTTAGAATGGCCGGCCCTCATCCTGGCCTTAATTTCACTACTTATGGGCCTTATGGCTCCTTACCCCCTCAGGCTTCTTGAAATAGGTGTGACACCTGAGGTTGTAATGCTCCTGGGAGGAGGACCATGACCTGGGAAGATCTATTGATTGTCGCCATCATGATGAGTTCTTTTTTGCCCGGCATTGTCATCTTCATGTTGCCGGAAGAAAAAACCGGTCTGCGCACAGGTTTGAATCTGTTCGGTGCCGGTCTCAAAATGGCCCTGATCATTATTATGGATATTGCGATATACAACGGCAGAGTCTTTGAGATGCGCCTGCAACTCATGGAGGGAGTCGAGATGTTTATAAATGCCGATCCCCTGTCTGCCCTATTCGCCACCCTGTCTGGTGCCCTCTGGCTGCTTACCACGGTTTATGCTATCGGGTATCTGGAAGATTCTCCGAACCGCAGTCACTTTTTCGGTTATTTCAGTATCTGCGTCACAGTAACCATAGGCATTGCCATGGCCGGCAACCTGATCACATTTCTACTTTTCTATGAAATGCTTACTTTAGCCACCTATCCCTTGATCATCCACCGGGGAACCGAAAAAGCCCTGGCGGCAGGGCGCAACTATCTCATCTACGCTTTTGTTGGCGGCGGCATCTTCCTATTTGCGGTGATCTGGCTCCACACCCTGACCAGTACCGGTGACTTTACTGCTGCGGGCTTTGCCGTATCTCTCCTGGAAAATCAGGCTCCTGTCCTTCGCTTCATTTTTCTCCTGATAATTGCCGGCGTCGGCGTGAAGGCGGCCCTTGTGCCTCTACACGGCTGGCTGCCCCGGGCTATGATCGCTCCGGCGCCTGTTAGTGCCTTGCTGCATGCTGTAGCCGTAGTAAAAGCCGGTGCCTTCGGCATCAGCCGCATTGTTCTTGATGTTTATGGTGTAAAAAACATCATGCAGCTGAACCTACTGCCCTGGCTCATGTTTATTTCTTCAGGCACTATTCTCTGGGGATCCTTCAAAGCCCTGCAGCAGAACGGCCTGAAACAACGGCTGGCTTATTCTACGGTCAGCCAGATTTCATATATCACCCTGGGCATCAGTATGGCTCAGCATCCACTGGCTTTAATCGGCGGTCTGGTCCATCTTATTCACCAGGGAATAATGAAGATTACCCTGTTCTTCTGTGCCGGCAATCTTGCCGAAACCCTGGGGATTCACAAAATCAGTGAAATGGATGGGGTCGGACGCCGCCTGCCGCTTACCATGGCTGCCTTTACCGTCGCTGCCCTGGGAATGATAGGAATTCCTCCGACTATAGGTTTTGTCAGCAAATGGTACCTATGCCTGGGTGGCATTGAGGCAGAAAACTGGTGGGTTATCGTTGTGCTTGTTGTCAGCTCCATTCTGAATGGCATCTATTTTCTGCCGATTGTCACCAAAGCCTGGTTCGGAGTCCAAAAAGGACCCTGGCCACAGGAAAAAAAATTCGGTAGCCTTGAGACCCACTGGATGCTGCTGTTGCCGCCGTTAATTACGGCCATAGCAGTAATTGCAGCCGGTATTTTTGCCAATGCCCAGATAAGTCCCCTGGCCTGGGTAAAATTTGTTGTTCAGGTTCTGCCCTTTGCTCCACTGCCAGCTTTGCTGATTGTTCTCTTCAGTAATCCTGGACTAGAGGTGCAGGTAGCCTGGTTTTTTATGGGTAGCACCATGGGGCTCGATGCAACAGGCAGAATATTTCTCAGTTTTACAAGTCTTATCTGGCTGTTCTCCGGTCTATCGGTCCATGATAGATTCGGCTCTGATCCGCACCGCTTTCGTTTTGCCGGATTTTTCCTCGCTGCAATGAGTGGCAATTTCGGCCTGATCTTGGCCCGTGACATTCTCGGCTTTTACCTGTTTTTTGCCCTGATGAGTTTCAGCGCCTATGGGCTGATTGTCCATAACAGCACCCGACAGGCTCTCAAGGCAGGCCGGGTTTACCTCATTCTTGTTCTGATTTCAGAACTTGCAATGTTCACGGCACTAGTCATCCTCGCAGAAAATGGAACCGTTCCTACTGTCGGTGCCATTTCGGCCGATGATCTCAACCTATTACTGATAATTCTTATATTCATAACTTTTGGTGTGAAAATCGGGGCCCTGCCCTTTCAATCCTGGATGCTTCTTTCCTACCAGGAAATACCTGTACCTGCTGCCACCGCCCTTGCCGGAGCAATGGTCAATGCAGGCATTTTCGGCTGGCTGAGGTTTTTTCCCTTAGGTCATACTGTTTTGCCGGCTGGAGGTGTGCTCTTTATAACATCAGGGGCTGCTGCTGCAATCTATGGCATTGTCTACGGCCTCTATCAAAATAAAATCGGCAGAGTACTCGCCTCCTCAAGCATCAGCCAGATGGGACTGGTGACGCTTATCGTGGGATACGGTTTACTGTCACCTGATGCTAGCAGGTCGGCCCTTCTTGTCATGACTCTGTTTGCTGTCCACCACTCCATGGCCAAGGCCAGTCTTTTTCTGGGCTATGATATGATAGACCGTAAGAATAAAATGAATTCCTTCATACTGCTGACCGGACTGCTGCTTCCGAGCCTCACTCTTGCCGGTCTGCCTCTTACCAGCGGTGCCATGGTCAAGGGCGCCATGAAAGATCTCATTGCCATTGACAACAGTTGGTGGCATCTGTTCGGTAAGATATTTCTGCCTGCCAGTTCAACCGGTACCACCATACTGATGCTCCACTGTGTCCGTCTTCTTAAACTCCAGAGCCGCAAAGCTATAATAAGTGAAAATAACCTTAGCGCCATATTATGGCTGGCAAGCGTGATCTGCTTAATAGCTGTACCTTGGCTCTGGCCCCCTCTGCGTTATCTTGGCAGTCATTCCCTGCAGTCTCATGCCTTGCTGCATTCATTATGGCCGGTTGCTCTGGGAATTATGCTGGCCCTGGCATGGTTTGCCTTCGGCAGTAGATTACCGCTTCGTGAGCAAGCTACAGCTGATTTCGATGCCATCATCCGCATCCTATATGATCAATTCATGAGTTTGCTGAACTGGTTTACCGATAAGCTTGAAAATATCGGGAAAAAAGTTCAGCCTGAACAACTCAAACAGCAATTTGGTCCGTTTTACTTGAGATTAAAGGGCCCAGGAAAATGGGAGAAGGTACTGGGACGTTGGTCGGTGGTCGGCCTCTGTTATCTTCTGGTCTGCATACTGTTCTTTCTGATCATAATGTCCGGTTATATTGCTACCGACGGTTCGTAATTCTATTACTGAACCATTCCAACATATAAAATCAGTCAAACCTTCATTGTTTTTTAATTCGTATCTCGATCGAAAATATTGCCAGTGCATATATTGAGTTTCTGATACCACCCAATTCTTCCTATTGGTGGGTCCTTGGTGGGTTAAAATTCCGACCTCAATTGAGGCAAAGAATTTTCACTAGGAAAAAATTTCCTATCAATACCTTCTGCGGTTGGGACGTGGTTGGGTGAACCTCAAAAAGCGTTACGAAAAATCAAGCAACTTATTAGAAAGTATAAACTTTCCATTTTACGTTCCAGAATTGCTCCTATCAGTGCACCGTAAAAGCTGGACGGGCAGGTCGTGTTGTGGGTGCATCGCAGTTAGCGCAGGTATGTGAAAAACTCGGTGCCGGAGAGATATTACTCAACTGTATTGATAAGGACGTTACTAATAGTGGCTTTGACATTGAACTTGTGAAACACATCAGCGAAAACGTTTCCATCCCGATCATTGCCTCATCCGGTGCTGGAAAGGTTGAACACTTCTCAGAGGTCTTTGAAAAGATTGATGTGGAAGCGGCCCTGGCAGCGGGCATATTCCACAGGGAAGAGGTGGCCATTGCGGCTGTGAAGGCTCATATGAGGAGAGAGGGATAGAGACGCACTGAATGTGACACTATCAGTGCACATTGAAAAAGCCCCTCCATTAGCTCGGAGAGGCCTTTTTTGAGTGTTTAGATGTTTGGTGGATATCTGACAACTTATTTACTAATGGCAAGAGACTAAATTATTGGTAGTTATTGTTTCACTTGTAGACCATTTTAACTCATTTTCTAGCTTAGTATTATAGTATTTATAATAATTGCGACCTAGTTTGGTTTTAAAAGTTTTTTGGTGAGAAACAGAGGGCAAATAGTTGTAGTTAAAAGAATTTGAAAATAAAGCGGAATTAGTTTTTTTATATTTCATAACATCATTAATACAATTAAATAGATCAGAAGTGTTTTTGCCAATAATTCTATCGAGAAAATTATATTGATTATTAGTTTGATCACATATCGCGAAAGATGTATAGGGGTACAAAAAACAACCCAATATAATTTGCATTAATAATACTAAATATTTAATATATCTCCTCTTGCTTTAAGCCTTATAAAAACCTCAAAATGTTGCTGAAAAACAATTTACAAAGCCATTACCATTACTCGAAAATTTTCTCTTTTTTAAAAGTTGCGAATATAAGGATTTTCAAATATTTTCGCAAGTAAAAATGAATCGATATTCATAATAAAAAGAAATACTCAATGGTTACATATTATTATGGGCAAAACGCTAATAATAATTATTATTAATTAACACAGCGGGATTGCCTTGTAGAATGTGCCACAATAAGCGGCTATGAAGACACTACCAACAGCGGCTTTGGCATTGAACTTGTAAAACACATAAGCGAAAACGTCTCCATCCCGGTGATCGCCTCCTCCGGTGCCGGAAAGGTTGAACACTTCTCAGAGGTCTTTGAAAAGACCGATGTGGAAGCCGCCCTGGCTGCAGGGATTTTTCACCGGGAGGAGGTTCCCATTGAAGCGGTCAAGAAACATATGCGGGGAGAGAGGGGATAGAGACGCGCTGAATAGTTGAAGTATCAGTACACATTGAAAAAAGGCCCTTCCCGATGACTTGGGAGGGGCCTTTTTTGTTTACGTAAACTAAATCAAAAATATCTTAATCCATAATGCAACGGACACTCAGTCCGTTCGCACGGGTGGCACTGATCATGTTGGCCTCACCGCTCGAAAAGGTCAATAAACGGGCGACCGTGCTGCTCCAGTAATAGCCGAAGCTGCCAGCCGAGCTGCTGACCGCTCCATTGCCGCGAATGCGGTGACCTGCCACAACTAGCTTCAATGGTGAATTAAACGCACCTGCTGGATCGTTACTGCTCCAGGAAAGTCTTTCAGTCTCCCATTCTGTCTCAGTTGCCAATCTAAAGCCTGCCGGGCATGGATTGTTGGTGCCGAACACGCCCTGCCACAAGCTATCATTCTGAGG
>Ga0111148_1096_pt1 | contig 10255 bp, 14 predicted proteins | sample DeeMarSeWOR28_12_FD_80359 | JGI IMG/M metagenome (GOLD analysis project Ga0111148, IMG submission 80359) | Desulfobacterales bacterium SG8_35 | reverse complement strand
CAAGGCGGCCCTGGAGTCATCTCTCTGCTTCCTGGCAAAGAGCTTCTCCGCCTTTTCCAACGTCCGGTTCAACGCTGTCTGTCCGGGTCTGCTCAAGACTTCTGCCTCGGCAGGCATACCCGGTTACGTGGACAGCTACCTTTATGCTGAAAAGCTGACCTTGCGCAAAAAAGGTCTGCAAACTCCTGAAATTGCAAATATCGCGGCATTTCTCCTCTCCGGGCGTTCTTCCGCCATTACGGCCCAGACGATCATTGCCGATGGCGGGATGGGTATAAACTATTTTGACGCGGACATCATCGCCAGGGTCGTGGAATAATGAAATTCCAGCATGTGCGTCTTCATGGTTTCGGTTATGAACTGCCACCCAACATAATCACATCAGAAACCATTGAAGAAAGGCTCACCCCGGTTTATGAAAGACTGAAGCTGCCCAAAGGCCGTCTGGAGCTCATGAGCGGCATCAGGGAGCGACGCTTCTGGGATAAGGGAACCAGGCCGAGCGACGCTGCGGTCCTGGCCGGGGGAAAAGCCATTGCTGCCGCCGGGATCCCTCCCTCCGAGCTTGATTGCCTGATTTTCACCTCTGTTTCCCGTGATATGATGGAGCCGGCCACGGCTTCATTTGTCCACAACCAACTGGGTCTTCCGGAGCGGTGTTTGGTGTTTGATATTTCCAATGCCTGTCTCGGTTTTCTTGACGGCATGATCTTTCTCGCCAACATGATAGAACTGGGCCAGATTAAATGCGGTCTCCTTGTTGCAGGGGAGACGGCTGAAGACCTGCTGGAATCAACCATCAGGAATCTCCTGGCAGACAATACATTAACCCGCAAGACCATAAAGTACTCTTTTGCCTCGTTTACCATTGGTTCCGGATCAGTTGCCCTGGTCATGACCCATGAGCAGTACAGTAAAGGTGACCAGAAATTCATGGGGGGTGCATACCGCGCCAATACAAAACACAATGATCTCTGCCAGGGGGGAAGATGCGACGACCCCCTCACCAGCCAGAATTCGATCCTCATGGCAACTGATTCCGAAGAACTCATGAAACAGGGCATAGAGACCGCCAGGGCCACCTGGACTGATTTTCTTGCCGAGCTGGCCTGGCTACCGGGGGAAATCGATAATTTTTTCTGCCATCAGGTAGGCCAGGCTCATGCCCGCCTGCTTTTTGAAAGCCTGGAGATTGATCCGGCCAGGAACTTTGAGACCCTCTCTTTTCTAGGGAATACCGGCTCCGTTTCTGCACCGGCAACCATGGCAATGGGTATTGAACAAGGCGTTTTCAGCAAGGGACAGCGCAGTGCCCTGCTTGGGATAGGCAGTGGCATCAACTGTCTCATGCTGGGTGTGGAATGGTAAACAGCAATTGCAGGGAAGGAGAATGGCTTCAGCAGAAACTTCATCACATCTGACAGAGGAACAGGGACAGCAACTAATCCGTTTGGCCAGAAAAACCATCGCCGTCAGGCTCGGGCTGCCTGGGACCCTTCCGGACAGGGATATTACGACAGATCCTGCCCTGCAGGAAAAACGCGGCACCTTTGTCACCCTTAAAATCAGGGGTCAGCTCCGGGGCTGCATGGGCTGCCTTACTCCTTCTGAAACGATCCTGGAAGGGATCCAGCGCAATGCCCTTAACGCTGCTTTCAAAGATCCCCGTTTCCCTGCGCTGACAGCTCCTGAGCTTGAAGAGGCGGAAATCGAAATAAGCATCCTCACCAGCCCGCAGGAACTGCAACATGACGGCAGTAACGATCTGCTCGCCAAGCTGCGCCCGAATATTGACGGGGTGATCATCAGCAAAGGCCTGGCCCGCGCCACATTTCTTCCCCAGGTCTGGGAACAGCTTCCCCGGACAGAGGATTTTCTTGCCCACCTCTGCAGAAAAGCCGGACTTTCTTTCGATGAGTGGCAGAAGGGGGAACTGGATGTCGCAACTTACCAGGTCCAGTATTTCCATGAAAAAAGCTGAGGTGGAATTGTTCCCGGATTTTATCAAACGGGTGGCAGATCTCTACCGTGACATGGAGGATGCTTACGACCGCACCGCAAAGGAGCTTAGTTTTTCCTGCAGCGGCTGCCCGGACAACTGCTGTGACAGTTTTTTCCTGCACCACACCTATACCGAATGGGCCTATCTCTGGCTGGGGCTTAAAACCCTTGACAGCAAACAGTTGCAGACAATCCAGGCAAAGGCGGCGCAGTATGTGATAGAGAGTGAAGCAGCGCTTGCCAGGGGAGAACGGCCGATCATCATGTGCCCCCTTAACGATGACGGGCTCTGTACCATGTATTCTTACAGAATGATGCTCTGCAGACTGCATGGCATTCCAGCCACCCTTACCAGGCCGGATGGGAAAAAGCTGGAATTCCCCGGCTGTTTCCGCTGCCAGGAGCAGACACCGGCCGAAAATCCTTTTCCGCGGCTGGACCGGACCAGATTCCTGCAAAGACTGGCAACCCTGGAAATCGGACTGCTCGGAAACAGAAGAATGACTGCCGCAAGGGTAAAATTGAGCATTGCCCAGATGATAGTAAAGGGACCACCCATACTGTGATACGAGCAAGTTTTGATTTTGAAAAGATAGTTTTGGGAATCATCGCTGCATGCAGAAAAATCATAATCAAAAAATCCGCAAAGCAATCCTGGAAGTGATCAACAACCAGATACAGGATAACAACCCGCCGGAAACACGAGAAGCCCTCACAAGACTCAAGGGCCTGGGATTCTCAGAAAAGGAGGCTTTAAAACTCATTGGCCATGTTGTTGTTTCTGAAGTTTTTACTGTTTTGAAAGAAAAACGCACCTACGACAGGGGGAAATATATTGCTGCCCTGAATGCTTTGCCAAAGCTCCCCTGGGAGCAAGAGGGCTGAAATGGTTTTCCCATTGCTGCACCTTGGCCTGCATGTAGTTGTTCCTGGCATTGCCGCCAGCCTGGCATTCCGGAAAGTCTGGCTGAAGGCCTGGCTGGTCATGGCGCTGACCATGCTCGTCGACCTTGACCATCTCCTTGCATCCCCGATATACGACCCCGGGCGCTGCGGCATCAACTTTCATCCGCTCCATACCTATCCAGCCATAGGGGCATACTGTCTGCTTTTAGTGATACCCAAGCTCAGGATTATCGGCGCAGGCCTCCTACTTCATATGGGGCTCGATTCTATTGACTGCCTCTGGTGATTGAATGAAACTTTCCCTCAAGCTGCATGAAGGCGCACCCGGGCTGCCTGCCGTTATCCTGATTCATGGTCTTGGCATGAACAATTACTTCTGGGTCGACCCGGAAAAATGTTTTGTCCTGGGCGGCCTGGCTCCCCTCACCATTTTTCTGGCAAATGCTGCGGGCAAGCCTGAAAACACAATATCTTTCGGGACAATGGAACATAACATGCAAGGGCTCTGGAAACGGTTGCAGAAAGCCGGGTTTTCACTTGCGTCCTGGACACAAAGTCAACCCCTGGGACCAATTCAGGTTGCGATAGATGAACTTGGTGCTGTTATTGATACCGTGCAGAATAAATGGCCGAACAAACCGGTCTATCTTGTTGGCCACAGCCGGGGAGGCCTCATTGCCAGGAAATTCCTGCAGGAGGAAAAGATCCCTGCCATAAAAGGATTGATAACTATCTGCAGTCCGCACGCCGGGACAGGCATGGCCAAGTTTGTCCGCTACCTGAAACCCACCGGCTCTTTTTTGGAAAAAATAATTCCGCGCAAGTCAAAGGCAGCACTGGTTAAAGCACTTAGCCGTCTTGCAGAATTCTTACAAAGCCCTGCCATTGAAGAGCTTGCCCCGGGATCTTCCTTTCTTTCTTCCCTGGAAAAAACCCTGCCGAAGCAAATACGTAAACTCTCTTTTGGCGGGACAAGCCCGGCACTCTTCCAGCTTGTTCTGCGTCTGCCGGCCAAGAACCACAAGATTATAAAATTCCCGGACATGCTCATGGGGGCAATCCCCTCTGTTCATCTTCCACACGAACTTACTCCCGGGCTTGGTGATGCCCTTGTAGCCGCAGAAAGTGCGAAACTTCCTGGCTCCATCCACCACAACTTCCCGAACAATCATGTAAGATCCGCTTATGATAAAGAGGTCCAGAAAATAATACTAGGGTTTCTCTCGTAAACTGGTTTCCCTAAAAAACACCATGCTGGTGCAGGATATTAATACCGATCCCCAGCAGTACAAGGCCGCCGGCTATTTCTGCCCTGGCCCCGATCCTTGAAGCTGCACCGAGCAGGCAACCCAGCCGCAGGCCCACGATGGTCATCAGGGTTGCAACAATACCGATGATTGCTGCCGGCAACCAGATAGATATATTGAGAAAAGAAAAACTCAACCCCACAGCAAGGGAATCGATGCTTGTCGCAACGGACAGCATCACCAGAGTATACCCCCGTGTCGGGTCAATTTTCTTTGCCTCTTCCTCTCGCCCGGCTATGGAATCCTTTATCATCTTGGCAGCAACCAGGGCAAGAAGCGTGAAGGCCAGCCAGTGGTCAATGTTCTCCAGCACGGTTCTGACTGTCAGCCCGGCAGCCCAGCCGATAATATTCATCATGGCCTGAAAAAGGCCGAAATGAAAAGCCAGCCTGAACGTCTGCCTACCATTCACCTGGCAGAGACTTACGCCGGAGGCCAGGGCCACTGCAAAGGCATCGACCGCTAACGCCAGTGCAATAAGTAAAATGGTAAACAATTCCATGCGGTACATATATACCAGAGCAGGAAAGCCGACAAGCCCTATTCAGTATTCTGCAAAATAATCCCAAGTGCTTCATTCTCGGCTTTTAGGTTGATTATAGGCGGAATAGGTCTTACTGTTTTTTTGCACGAAATAACTCGGCAGTTTTGCCAATATTTGATAATCTCCGCTTTGCAGCGGTTTATTTTTTTGAGTCTGTGCTCTTGGGAACGCACCGTACATGTCGATAGAAAAAGCAAAGGAAGTACTGCGAATCGAGGCAGAAGGAATTCTCGCCCTGCTGGATCAGCTTGGACCTGACTTTGGCAAGGCTATCGATATGATTATGGCCTGTCCAAGCCGGGTAATACTGGCTGGTATCGGTAAATCCGGGATCATAGGACAGAAAATCGCGGCAACCTTCAACAGTACCGGTACCGCTTCCTTTTTCCTGCATCCTGTGGAAGCCATGCACGGAGACCTTGGGGTTGTCGACTCCCGGGACGTGGTGCTTGCCATTTCATACAGCGGCGAAACGGCAGAACTTAACCTGCTGGTCAATAGTCTGAAAAACCGCTCAGTCTCAATTATAGCAATGACAGGTGAGCCTCGTTCCACCCTCGCTAAACTTGCTGATGCAGTTTTGCCTGTTGCTGTGCCCAAGGAGGCATGCCCGTTTGGCCTGGCCCCGACTGCCAGCACCACTGCCGCTCTTGCCATGGGTGACGCCCTGGCAGTCGTTCTTCTGGAGCGCAAGCAATTCAAAGAGTGCGATTTTCGCCGCAACCATCCGGGGGGGAGCCTGGGTGAACGCCTGAAGGTCAATGTCTCCGAGGTAATGCTCACGGGAGAGCACATTCCCAAGGTACACACTGAGACCTCACTGCGCCAGGCACTTTCTATCCTGAATGCCAAGAACCTTGGTGCCGTCCTGATCGTCGATGAAAAACAGCGTGTCGCCGGCATTATTACTGATGGGGATATTAGGCGGATGGTAGCAAAGGATGTTGATCTCGATACGCTGCGAGCGGCAGATCATATGACCGCAGCGCCAAAAACCATTTCTGCGGAACTCCTGGCCGCAGATGCGCTGAGCATCATGCAGGAACATGAAATTACCATCCTGCCGGTAACGGATGCGCAGGGGTGCCTGGAAGGTATTCTTCATCTGCATGACCTGCTCGGGAAAGGGCAATTCCGTTTCATGGTATAAACAGGCCTTGCCGGACGTTAACAACAATTCTGCAATGGGGACGGTTCCATGTGTCAAATGAACGTAGTGCTCGATCATGATGGAGAACAGGAAAACATAATGAACAATGTAACCCTGCTTGAGGTGACCGATGAAGGAGTCCTGGTCAGCACACTCTTTGAAGAGCCGAAGCTGGTAAAATCAGCATGGGTAAAAAATATCGACTTTCTCAACGGCAGGGTAACCTTAAACAGCAGGATTTCAAAAGATGGCTGAAAAGCAATATTCAGATACCGAGAAACTGCAAACGCTCCTGGACCACTGGCTGCAGCATAACAGGGGCCATGGGGCGGAATACCAGAAATGGGCGGAAGTGGCCAGGCAGGCAGGCCTTTCTGAAACAGCAGAACTAATCGAGCGGGCAGTTGCCTTCCTGAAGGATGCGGACACGGCTTTAGCAAAGGCGTTAGCCTCTGCAGGCGGTCCCCCCAAAAAACATCCGCATCATCACCATCAGCACCATCAGCATGACTAGAATTTGGCTGCCTGCCCGTTAACTGTTTTTACTTCCGCGCCCCTCTCGAAGGTCCTTAACGCATCAAGCGGGTCCGCACCTGCAGAGTCAATCAGGCCTCTCACCCTCAATATCCAGTAATTTTGGGGTGCCAGTCCAATCTTTTGCTGCAGGCTCCGTGATATCCCGTGCGAGTCTTCTTCCAGGTTGTAGAAACGGCTGTCTATACCGATAAATCCATCCTGAAGATGAGCAATGGTATGGAGTATTTTTGACAGATAGCCTTTTCCCAGGCTCTGTAGATCATCAAGTGATGCAAACCCCTCCTCCTTCAGGTTTGCCAGGAATGCTGCCAGAATCTCGTGATTGGCGGCAAGCCCTTCCCCGATTCTTTTCTGGAAATTACTGTCAGTTCCGTTGATAGATTCATTTTCAGTGATGTGGACCTTGTCATAACGGATAAGCATGGTCCTGTCAAAAAATCGTCTTACCCGCTGGCTGCATAATGCGAAGTCAGAACCTGCAACCAGGATGTCGTGCAAAATTTCCAGGCTCCTCATTGCACTCTCTCCCGCGACAAAATATTCCTTATTCCTTGAAAACAGGCAGCTGGGGAATGTCCAGAAAACAGTTCACGTAATATTCAGCCGGCAGCTCGGGATTTTTATAGGAAATGAGCCGCATGTTCACCCCTGCCGTATGCTCACGATCAACCATACTGTCACCAATGTAAACAGCTTCATCTGCTGACAATTGAAAATGCTTGAGAATTTTCAATAACGCCTCGGCATGTGGCTTTGGCTGTTCCACATCGAGCGAGGTAACCACAAGATCAAAATAGGGATCAAGCCCGTGCATCTGCATGACAGAAGGCATGGTTGTACTGCGGTTGGTACTGATTGCCGTATAGAATTTCGGTTTCAGCATATTGAGAAACTCCTTGAGGTCCGGCTCTAAAACCATGTATTGCAAAAACGGCGTATAATCAACAGATTTCCTGTATGCGTGGACCGCTTCAATCTCCTGGGGAGACTCCCTGAATATCCTGGTAACGGAATCCATCACATTATGCGAATGGACATACTCCTCATCCTGCAATCCCATAAGTGGGTGACCGAACTTCTGCAGCAGGTGGTTATAATATTTCCTATTGGCGTCTTTTGAGTCAAACATGACACCGTCACAATCAAATATGACAAGTTTTAATGAAGCCATAATCTTTTATTCTTCCGCGGGGTCACCTTTTCTCCGAAACCATCTTCAGCGCATCCTGTGTCAAGCTCCCAGCGCCCTTGACCTCCCTTTCCAACCGCTCAAAGAATAGTTCCATGAAGCCATGCCGCTCCTCTGCAAGCCTTTTTCCTTCAGGGGTCAGCATGCGGTCCTTTATCTTGGACATTTTGAACTTGAATTCGCGATAGGCTGTGTCTTCCTTTGTGTAAGGTTTGCAGGCAAGAATATCCACATCGCTGTCATTATGCAACCTGGCGCCCGTCTGTCCGGCAAAGAGAAACGCCCGGCCAATTCCGACGGCACCTATCGAATCTAGCTTGTCCGCATCGTAAAGTATTTTAGCCTCCAGCGTCCTGGGGGCCGTCGCCCCGCGGTACCGGTGCGCCTCAATGCAATGCGTGATTTCATCTATGAGGGAAGTGGTGAAAGCAAGCTTTTCCAGGATATCCCGCGCAAGTTCCGCACCCTTTTCTGCATGGCAGATTTTTCCCTGCTTTTGGGTTTCATACTTTCTGCCGATATCATGCAGCAGGGCCGCTGCGCTCAGGACATCAAGCCGGGCTCCCATAAGCCTGCCGATATAGAGCGCAGTTTTATGAACGCGCTCTGTATGGTCAGGACCGTGACAGCCGCCGGTATCATCATGATAGGGATCTGCCATCTGCCTGAGCTTTTCAGTGAGTACTACCCCCAAAGGATAGTCATCTTCTTTAAAATTGCCGGTGTTCATTCTTTTTCAGCCAACAAAGTTTCCTTCAACCAGCGAATCCCGAAACGTATCAGGCTCGTGTCGTCTTCCTGGATAAGGGCCCTTTCCCTGTCGTCCAAATGCAATTGCAGTAGAGAATCAGGGTCTGATACCGCTTCCCGGAATTCATCCAGTTTATATAACGTAAGCATGAAGTTGTCCAATTGCTCCTGCGTGAAAATGATACCGTTACGAACCTTTTCATGCTGCAGCAGGGGTAACAGCTCATCATTTATTATAGTATACTCTTTAAGGTTCTGGCTTTCGAACCATTCGGCCACATTATGGGCGCATGGTTCAGTAAACCCCTGACAATGCTCCTCGCGAATCAGAACATGGATTTCAAGCGTTTCACCATTTCCATCCAGTGTGACGCCACGGCCAACAGGATAGGCCCTGCAGGCACCTGGCCTGCCATTGTATACTGTGCAGCCGTTTGCGGAGATGAATGGGCAGCTGGCCCTGCCATCATCTACCATGCCCAGATATACTTTCGGGAACCCCCCTGTGGCATCCTGTTCCACAACGGCGTAGCGCTCAAGAAACTCCTCTGAGCTCATCTGAAGCTCTTTACGCAGGCAAAGGACATCATATGGAGAAAGAGCCAGTTCGAGTTCACGGCAGCATTCGGTAAAACATGACACCTTCGGATGGCAGCGGAAGGAAAAGCGTTTTTTGCCGCAGAGCCTTGTAGCGTTTTGAGGAAACTGCATAATAGAATTACTTGTAAAATAGGAAGAATTTTTTTTCCTGGCCGTAATAAAACGGCCTGAAAAAGGAAAAATCTCCGTGCTTGTATTTGCTTTCCTGTTTTTGCGCTATCCCTTTTTCCAGGTGCTCAGCAAGGGGCTGGCGACAAACACCGAGGAGTAGGTGCCGACCAGCATTCCAATGAGCAATGCAAAGGAAAAATCATGAATGACCGAACCACCGAGAAAGAAAAGAGAAATCAAGGCCAGGGACGTGGTGAGTACCGTGAGGATGGTCCGGCTCAACACCTCGTTGATGCTCAAGTTAATGACCGCCGGATATTCCCGTACCTTTAAGGTCCCTTGTTCTGCCTTCTTGAGATTTTCACGGATCCTGTCAAAGACCACCACCGTATCATTAAGGGAGTAACCGGCCAGGGTGAGCAACGCGGTAACGATCAGCAGGGTCATCTCGATATTGAGCAGCCAGCAGACCCCCAGGACCACCATGACATCATGGAATGTCGCAATGGCGGCGGCCAAACCGAAACTCAGATCAAAACGCATTGCCAGATAAAGAATCACACCGAACAGGGAAATGACAATGGCCTGCAGGGCCTTGTTTCGCAACGCTTCGCTCACTGAAGAGCCTATAGCTTCCTGACTTTCCATGCTAAATTGCTTATCCGGCATATTTTCATCGAAAATCTGGCTGATCTTCTTGCCGAGATTTTCCACCTGTTCTTCAGACTTTTTCATCCTGACAATCAAGCGGTACTCATTCTCGACCTTCTGCAGATCAACACCTTCCAGGCCCTGATCAGCAAGAAGTTTGCGCACCTCCTGAAGGGTGAAGGGCTGCTCCGCCTTGTACTGAACCAGGATACCACCGGAGAAATCCACACCCAGGTTGGCCTTACCGCGTCCGATCTGCACAAATGCTATCAGTCCAATGAGAACAAGAACTCCCGATACTACAAAACTGTACTTTTTCAGCTTCATGTAATCAAAATTCGGGGTCTTGATGAACTGGAAGAAGCTGAATGGTTTGAGCAGGCGCCTGGCATGCAGGACATCGTAAACGAGCCTTGTGCCGAAAAGGGTAGAGATGAGATTGAAGATAATACCGAATGTCAGGGTTACGGCAAAGCCCTTAATCGGTCCTGTCCCAAAGAGAAAAAGGG
>Ga0111148_1093_pt1 | contig 10435 bp, 10 predicted proteins | sample DeeMarSeWOR28_12_FD_80359 | JGI IMG/M metagenome (GOLD analysis project Ga0111148, IMG submission 80359) | Desulfobacterales bacterium SG8_35 | reverse complement strand
CGGCCGGCAACCACGCCCAGGCTGTCGCCTACCACGCCCGGCGCTTGGAAATTCCAACCGTGGTTGTTATGCCGCGCTACACCCCTAATATCAAGGTCGAACATACGCGCGCTTATGGCGCCGAGGTTATATTTGCAGGTGAAAACTTTGACGATGCGGCGGCGTATGCCCTGAAACTTGTAAATGAGCGTAAACTGATTCTGATACATCCCTATGATGATGAAAAAATTATTGCCGGCCAGGGCACCATTGCCTTGGAAATGCTCATAATACAGCCGGAATTGGATACAATGATCTTACCTGTGGGTGGAGGGGGGCTGATCAGCGGCAATGCCATTGCAGCCAAATCTATCAAACATGATATCAGCATTATCGGTGTTGAGACAGAACGCTTTCCTTCCATGATCAATGCTATTCAGGGCAAGACGCCAAAGTTTGGCCTGACTACCCTGGCCGAGGGGATTGCGGTCAAGCAGCCGGGTCAGCTTACCGTGCCTATTGTCAAGCAGTTTGTTGATGAAATCCTGCTGGTGGATGAAGACAGTATCGAACAGGCCGTGCTGTTGCTGTTGGAAGTGGAAAAGACCGTCGCCGAAGGTGCCGGGTCCGCCGGCCTCGCTGCTTTACTTAAAAACAGGGAACTGTTCAGGGACAAAACTGTGGGCCTTGTTATCAGCGGCGGCAACATCGACATGCCGGTGCTGGCCGAGATCATCCAGCGCGGTCTGGTGCGAACCCAACGCCTGTGCCGCATCAGGGTCGAAATACGGGATATCCCCGGCATGTTGGCCAAGCTTTGCGCCTGTATCGAAAAAACCGGCGCCAATATTCAGCATGTCCATCACCATCGGGTCTTTGCCAAACAGACATTACAAAATGTCAATGTGGACTTTGTGCTGCGGACGAGAGGCAATGAACACGTTGCGGAAATTCTTTCGTCACTCAAAAAAGCAGGCTATTCTGCCCGTTTGAACAGCATCGGCGAACGCTAACCCTGCAGCAGGCAAACAAGATTTCAAGCTGCGTGGCACGCGTTTGCTGATACTGTTCAGTCTGGGCGCTTCAAAATTGACATTACTGTCTTCCGGTCATAATCAAATCAGGTGATTGGCGTGGGTACCTTGTCACCGTGGCATTCCATGCAGTTCTCCTGGGTGGTTATACCATTATCTTTTACGTTGGAGCCATGTGCCGGCTTGTATTTCCCATCAGCCCAGTCATTTAACAGGGATGCTGTTTTCATGGCAACATCGGCCGAAATCCTGGCACAGCGCTCTTTGCGCTCAGGGCTGAAAAACTTTACCCCCTCTTTTTCCATCCACTTCCCTACTGATATATGACAGAGCGGCGAGTCACTCTGGTTGACATTCCTGAAGTTGCCTTTGGGAGATGCCGGTTTATAGATGGGGAGCTCGGTACCGGCATACCAGGCAATAACGTCATTGATAATTTTCTCACCTTCTGGACCAGCAATAAACCCTGTAGCCATGCCGGCACCGTTTAGAGACCCGCACAGAGTACCCCAGCCAACTCCACCGCCATGACCCCACTTGAAAGCATCAAGCGGCAGCGATGCGTAAGGTTCACCCATTTTTTGCTGCAGTGGTTTGATCAAACCTGTAACAACAGCCTGGCAGCAAAAATTCTTGTACCATTCTTCATAGGCAATATCACCAACATGCTGAACATCAAGCTTGGTATATCCCCAGGGGAATTGTGCGGCTTTGCTACTGCGAGGTGCAATCAAGCCGGCCGCACCCACAGATACAATGGCAGCACCTGCTGCAATCTTTCCTGTGCCAATTAATATTTCTCTTCTTGAAATCTCTTTTTTTTCATCTTTCATGTGTCATTCATCCTCACTGTCATAACCTTTTATTATTAATCTATCCTGTGCGAATAGACCCCCTGACCTTCTGGTTGCCAAAGTCGGACGCGCAAACAGAAGGGACCTGATTGCAGCCCGCCAAAACCCTTCAGATTTCTTGCGGCCATGCAACAATGAATTGCCACATTGTGGCAAGATATGGCTACCACAATGTTCCAGGCATGGCAATGCGGCAAATTGTCGCAGTTTTATAATTATTTGAAGGTGTTATGTGAGAATTATTCCTAAAATTAAGGCGAATATTACAGCACAAACAATTTGCTTGGCTTGCGTCATAAAATACCTTGCTGATATTTCTTGATCTTGCATATTGCTATTTTTTTAACTATTGGTAGCAAATAGGAAACACCACCCCTAAAGATTACTGAGAATAATTTATAAACACTGCAAATGGGATCATGGCAGCCAGGAAGAATTTAACAGAACTTGAGAAAAAGCTGGAATCATTCCGCCGGGAAAAAGAGAATTACCGCATTCTTTTTGACTCTTTACTGTTTGGCATCCAGGAAATCGATACCAAGGGCATTATAGTTTATGCCAATGCGGCACATCATAAGATACACGGCTATGAAAATGGCGAACTAGTCGGCAGATCAATGCTGGACTTCTCCTCTACACAATCAGAGAGGGAAGAACTGGCAGCATACCTAGATTACCTGCGCCGGGAGCAGCCGACTCCCACTCCATGGACAGGCACGGATCGCAGAAAAGACGGCTCCCTGGTGGATATAAAAGCAGACTGGAACTACAAACACGACCAGGACGGCAAGATTATCGGCTTTATCTCCCTGATCACCGATATAACAGAAAAAAACAAGCTGCAGAAAGAGCTGAAAGAAAGCCAAACAAAATTCCAGTCCATTTTTGAGCATTCCCCCCTGGCCATCATATACACCAACGAAGAAGGTATCATTACTGTCTGCAATGACAGAGCTGTTAAACTCTTCGGGGTGGACCGGGAAAGCCTGATAGGTCTTTCTTACAGGGATATAAAAAATGACAGCATGCGAAATGCAATTTCGGATGCCCTGGCAGGCAGAAAAAGCAAATTCGAGGGAGAATATCTCACGGTAAGCAGCAGTGTTCCCCTGGAGCTGGAAGCCCATTTCAGCCCCTCGTTTGCTGCCGACGGTTCTGTGACAGGTATTATCGGGATATTCGAGGATATTTCCGGGCGCAGAAAAAATGAGAGGGAGATCGCCCGCCACAAGGCGGAGTTCGAGGCAATGTTCAACTCCATTTCAGATGCGGTGTTTTTTGTTGATCAACAGCGGCACATCCTCATGATCAACAAGGCTTTCACGGAGATGTTCGGCTACAGGCTCGACGAAGTTATGGGCAAGACAAAACAATTCTTTTATGCCGATCCCGAGGACTACCTGGATCAGGGCAAAATACGTTACCGGGTCGGGGCCCAGGTCGACTTCCCGCTCTATGAGATCAATTACCGCCGCAAGGATGGCACGGTTTTTTCCTGTGAAACACTTAGCGCTGAAGTAAAAGATGCGACCGGCGCCACCCTCGGCTTTGTTGGGATCACGCGTGATATAACGGCTCGCAAAAAGGCGGAACAGGAACTCAGGAAAAGCGAGGAGAAATACAGCAAGATATTCAACAATGAAATTGATGCAATCGTCATATTCGATGGCGAGACGCAGGAACTTATTGATGCCAATGCTGCATTCCTGCAGCTTTATGGCTACACACGAGAGGAAGCCCTGCATCTTAAAGCCGAAGATATCAGCGCGGAGCCGGAGAAAACCATTGCAACCATAAAAAAGACAGTCAAAGAAGGAAATATGCGCATCAGGAAAAGGCTGCACCGAAAAAAAGACGGCACGGAGATCGTGGTGGACATTGGTGCTGTCCCTATCATGCTGCAGGACAGGAAGGTTATATTCTCCAGGATCCAGGATATCACCGAACATGTCAAATCTGAAAAAAAGCTGCGCGAGCTGGAAAAACGGTTCCGCATCGCTTTCCACACCAGTCCCGATGCCATCAGCATCACTAAAATGAACGGCAACTATGTTGAGGTCAATGAAGGCTTTACCAGGCTTACTGGCTATACCCGCAAGGATGTGATCGGCAGATCTTCCCTGGATATCAACGTCTGGAACAACCCTAAAGATCGCAAAACCCTGGTTGAGGGGCTTTTGAAATCCCGGCAAGTGGTAAACCTGGAGGCGGATTTCCGCATGAAGGACGGAGCCATCAAAACCGGCTTGATGTCCGCCAATTTAATTCATCTGCAGGGCGAACCGCATATCCTGTCCATCACCAGGGATATCACGGCCCGCAAAAAAGCGGAAGAGGAAAACGCAAAGCTCGAAGCCCAGCTCCGGCAGGTATACAAAATGGAGGCCATCGGCACCATGGCCGGCGGCATAGCCCATGATTTCAATAACATCCTCACCATTATCCTCGGTAATGCAGACCTGGCCAAGTATGTTATGAAGGAAGAAGGCCCGGCCCGGCAATATGTTGACAAGATACTGGAAGCTTCGGGCCGGGCCAAGGAGATGGTGCGACAGATCCTGGCCTTCAGCCGCCAGGCAAAGCTAAGCTTTGTGCCGATCAAGCCGCACATGGTTTTCACTGAAACACTCAAGCTCCTGCGCTCCACGATCCCATCGTCTATTGATATCCAGCAGGAGATCAACACGCTGTGCCGTGCCATAAACGCCGACCCGACCCAGCTCAACCAGGTGCTTATGAACCTTTGCGCCAATGCTGTGCATGCAATGGATGAAAAGGGTACACTGACGGTCGCCCTGCAGGAAGTGCAATTGGGCCAAAAGGGCACAAGGCATAAAGCAAATCTACAGCCCGGCTTCTATGCCCTGCTAACTGTTGCAGATACCGGCAAAGGTATCAGTCCTGAGGTGAAAGAACGCATCTTCGATCCTTTCTTCACCACGAAAAAAGTCGGGGAGGGAACAGGTATGGGACTGTCCGTGGTGCATGGCATTGTCGAAAACCATGGGGGCAAGATTTCGGTGGAAAGCACTCCCGGCAAGGGCACAACCTTTAGCATCTATTTCCCGATAGTTGAAGAAGCTTCCGCTGCGAGCAAGGACATCGGTAAACCGCAGTACAAGGGCGATGAACACATCCTGTTCGTGGATGATGAAGAAGCTTTGGTGGAGCTGGCGGCGGAAATGCTCCAACTGTACGGCTACAAGGTTACTTGCAAAACCAGCAGTACAGAGGCACTGGAAGCGTTCAGGACTGCACCGGCCAACTTCGACCTGGTTATTACCGACCAGACCATGCCTGAAATGTCCGGATCTGAACTTTCTAAACAGCTTCTCAACATCAGACCTGATATTCCGATCATTCTCTGCACCGGATACAGCGCAAAAATTTCCGCGGAAATAGCTGAAAAAATTGGTATTGCCGATTATTTCCTTAAGCCCTTTGATACGGAAAAGCTGCTCCGATCTGTCAGGAAGGTGTTGGACGGCATGGAATAATTCCTTCTGACGTCAACCCCTTGCACACAGGACAGAAATCCATATTCTTATTGCAGCAATCACAATAAGAATTGCATATAGTCGTTTGAGAAAGAAAATAGTGACTCTCTTGCTCACCAGGCTGCCGGCAAATGATGCCGGAGAGGCTGGCATCCCGACAACAAAGTTTACAATATTTTCATCCCAATATTTCCCCCCAGACATATTTTCTATATTTTCTTTAATAAAAACGAAGAAATAATTGATATCCCATACAATTGGCATAGACATTGCTACATTCGCAAAAACTATGCTTTTTAAAAAAAGCAGGCAGGGTGTACAGGCTACTTATATGACAAATAATCCGGAAATTTCATAAAAAATAAAATTCGCATCATCAATATCTGTGGAACAAATCTGCTGTCTTTGCACTAGTTTTTGCGAAGCCTGTGAAGGCAAGCAACCAGGTTGACTGAGGGCCGGTAATAATCGAGTTGAACAGGACAAAATATTTGTTTCAAATATTAAGTATGGTTACTTAGGTCTGGTAAAGAAATGAACAAATATAAATAGTTGAAGCATCCAGACCTGGCTTCCTGGCAATAATTCTTATAATCACAAGGTTTTAAGATTACTAAATAAATATTGACAGTAAACTTAGCCAAATGTAATTTGCATAATTGTTAATTAATGGTTCAAAAAACACATTTTTCATAAAGGAAAAATTCGTAACGCTGGAGAACGAAAATGACTGTAAAAGAAATTAAGACGGTGGCAAAGAAGATGGGCATCCAGGCAGGTAAAATGAAAAAAACAGACCTGGTCAGAACAATCCAGGCCGCTGAGGGGAACATGCCCTGTTTTCAGACCGGCGTCCTTTCATCCTGTGACCAGGAAAACTGCTGCTGGCGCTCCGACTGCATGTAAGTAAGTTTTTAAGCTTTAAGAAATATTCATAATAAGCCGTTGCAAAGCGAACAGCGACTAGCGCTGAGCCTTGCCCGGCAAACGGCTTCAACGCTTTCGATTGTCAACGGTGGTTTGATAGTGGAGTATTAGTGGTATTTTTCACAATACTCATCTATCTCTATTTTTCTCCCTTCACCTAATCTTTTTCCAACATCCTTTTGCCTTTGTCCTACTGAATTCTGCCTTTAAAAAACCCTAATTGCTACCGTTGTGATAATACAGTAGTATCGAGGAATCCAAATTCTATAACAGACAAATAATAATCCTTGCTGAGGAGTACCGATCATGAATTATTTCAGATTCGCGGCCATTACTGCTCTGACAGCGCTCTGTTTTTTCATGACAGGGTGCAGCGAACAAAAACAGACCACGGAAAAAGCCTCAACGGAAAAAGCAAAAGTGGAAAACCTGGCTACAACACCGGCAGACATTAAAAAAGAGGCCGTAGATCTGGCAAAAACCACCAGGGCTTATACCGAGGAGCAGAAGGCACTGTACCAGAAAAAAATCCAGGAAAAGATGGTGCAGTACAGTCGGAAACTCGCGGAACTTGAAACAAAACTGGCCATGATGAATGAACAGGCCCAGGCCGACCTGGCTGCTGAAATGGAAAATCTCAGCCAAAAAAAGGCGGAAATGGGCGCAAAAGTCCGGGAACTCCAGGCCGCCAGCGGTGAAGCCTATAAAGACCTCAAGGAAGGCATGGACCGAGCCATGGATGAAATGGACCAGGCTTATGACCAGGCCATGAAGAGGTATAAAAAATAGGGAAAGCCGCCAGTAATCAGCTTTTCAATTAACCTTTCACCTACTTTTCATGGCCGGCTCATCAAAAAAAGTGATTTACGCTGCCCTTGCAGGCAACGGCCTCATTGCGGTCACCAAGTTTATTGCAGCAGCAGTAACCGGCAGTTCCGCCATGTTTTCAGAGGGCATCCACTCGGTGGTTGATACCGGCAACCAGGTCCTGCTCCTGCATGGCCTGCGCAAGGCACGCAAACCGTCCAGTGACCGCTTTCCTTTTGGACACGGTAAAGAGATCTATTTCTGGAGCTTTGCAGTAGCCATCCTCATCTTTGCTGTTGGATCCGGAGTTTCCCTCTACGAAGGCATCATCCACACCATTCATCCCAACCCGATCGGCAATCCGCACGTTAACTACATCGTCCTGGCCCTGGCCATGCTTTTCGAAGGCATAGCCTGGTATTTCGCTTTCACTGAATTCACCAAGACCAAGGGGAAATGGGGTTACATCGAGGCTGTGCAACGCGGCAAAGACCCGACCATGTTCGTGGTCCTGTTCGAAGATTCAGCGGCCATGCTTGGCATAATAGTTGCCTTTGTTGGCGTACTGCTCACTGATCTTACAGGCATCTACATCTTTGACGGTATTGCTTCCATCATCATAGGCCTGATCCTGGGCGGCACAGCAGTCTGGCTTGCTTATGAAACAAAAGGGCTTCTCATTGGCGAAAGTGCCAACAAAATGGTAATAGAAGGTATTAGAGAGATCATTCTCAAGTATGATGGTGTTGACAACCTTAACGAAGTGCTGACCATGCACATGGGCCCTGATTTTGTCCTGGTCAATATCAGTATTGACTTCAGAGACGACATCCCGGCCAGTGTTCTAGAGGAAATTATATCTCGAATGGATGTACAGATAAAGGAAAGCTTCCCTGCAGTTAAGCGCGTTTTTGTGGAGGCTGAATCTAGGCGAATACAGAATAATAGCGCTCAATAAAAGGATAGTTATGGCTGAAAAGATTGAACCTGTAAAAGGCAAATGGTACTACCGATTTGACAAGGGCAAGAATTTCACTGTTACTGAAGTGGATGAGGTCAAATGCGTCGTAAAAATTCAGTACCTCGGCGGCGACACCTCTGAAATACCCCTCCTGGAGTGGGACAAACTTGAACTGCAGAAGGCGGAGTGATTAAAAACCTGGGTTTAAAGGCTCAAGGGGTCGAGGAGTCAAATTAATGATGAAAACAAACATAAAGAAGCATGTTCCCCTGCCAAAGGAAACTCCGGCATTTTTCTGTGGCAATTGCGGGGTTGTCTCACTTTATGCCGCCAACATCTGCAACCCGCAGGGCAAGCTGAAAAAAGTTGACTGGTGCGGTTCCAAGGATTTGCCGGTGGCCAAATTCTGCAAAAACAGGGTAAACAACGAACGTTACCGCTGCACCAACTGCGGTAAAGCAGCGATTAACTCCACCCTGCTCTGCGAACCGGAAAAAATGCCACTGCCGGATAAAGTGAAAAGTGAGGAGTAAGAAGTGAGGAGTTAGGAGAAGGCTGAGGACTAAGTGCTGAGGACTGAGAATTCCTATAAATACCACTCAAGATTGCGAGTATTTTACCCTTGACACCTGGAAACATTAAACCTTTGTCATCATAAGACCTGACGACGATTATCAGCTATAACAGCCGATGATGATTGACAGACAGAATTCTTGATTTCCTTAAATTTTTTTATCAGGAGGAACTATGTGTATTGATCTTCAGGGAAAAGTCGCCCTGGTTACCGGGGCAAGCCGTGGGATCGGTGCTGCAATAGCCCGTGATCTGGCAGATCATGATGCAGCCGTGGTCATCAACTATTTAAAATCAGAAGATACGGCTGAAGAGCTCAAAAACAGCATCATCGGGACAGGCGGCAAGGCTATAACAGTACAGGCCGATGTCCGTGACCGTGGCGCAGTAGATAAAATGGTAGCCAAGACGGAAATGGAACTCGGCAAAATTGATATCCTGGTGAACAACGCCAATATCAACTTTCCAATGCAGTCCTTTGCCAAATTGTCCTGGCCTGACATCGAAGCCAAGCTGACCGGCGAGATCGGTGCCATGGTTCACTGCTGCCAGGCTGTTATTCCCGGTATGATGGAGAAAAAATACGGCAAGATCATCCTGGTATCCAGTTCGCTTTCCCGGGAGCCGGGTTACGGCTTTGCAGCCCACTGCGCGGCCAAGGCCGCAATGGACTCCCTGGCCAGGACCATGGCCCTGGAACTAGGACCTGCCGGCATCTATGTCAATGTCGTTGGGCCGGGTTTGACTAAAACCGATGCCACCACCGGTCTTCCGCCCGAGGTATTTACGCATACAGCCGAACACACACCCCTTCTCCGGGTAGCTGAACCCGAGGACATTGCAAGTGTCATCATGTTCCTGGCCTCAGAAATGTCTGATTACCTCACCGGGCAGTATATCCCGGTAAACGGCGGCAGTTTTATGATTTGAACATATGGCAATATTTATTATTCAGTGAATCTTTCAACCCCAAGGGGCGGGGAGATTTATTTTTAATTTTTCATTCGACATTCATCTTTTTACAGGGGGGCTCATGAAGGTTCTGGTTTTGTATTTTTCAAAAGGCGGCAATACCGCAGAACTCGCCCAAAAAATTGCAAAGGGGGTTGCAGCCGGTGGCGCGGAAGCCGTGTTAAAAACCACCGCTGACGTCCGCAAAGATGATTTTCTAGATGCCGCCGGCGTAGTTGCCGGATCCCCAGTCTATTTCGGGGTTATGGCAGCTGAGCTCAAAAGTGTTTTTGACGAATTTGTCTCCACCCGACGCAAAATGGAAAATAAGGTGGGCGCGGCCTTTGCCACCGGCGGGCATCCCACTGGCGGCAAGGAAACAACCATGATGTCCATCATCCAGTGCATGCTGATCTACGGTATGATCATTGTCGGCGATCCCATGGATGCTTCCGGACATTACGGTGTGGGCTGCGTCGGACCGCCAGACGATACGGCAGCCGAAGACGGCTTCAAACTCGGCAAACGTGTTGCCCAACTCTGCGCCAAGCTGCAGAACTGATTATTCTTCTCCTTACAGTCACAGCCGCTGCTGGGTATGGGCTGCGGTTGGTTAATTATTTTTTTTTATTCAAATTCTTACTTTTTTAAAAAAGCCGCAGTTTGTATTTGTTTATAATTTATACCCCGATTTTACTGCTCTTTTCTCTTCAACCCTGCACTGTTGTTCATTACCCTGATAATTATTCTCCCTGCATTAATAATTATTCCTTGACCGACCCCACCTAATTGCGGTACAAAATACTCAAAGAGTATCACTTTTGCTTATAAAAGTCCTGCCGCTTTACCCAC
>Ga0111148_1091_pt1 | contig 10489 bp, 10 predicted proteins | sample DeeMarSeWOR28_12_FD_80359 | JGI IMG/M metagenome (GOLD analysis project Ga0111148, IMG submission 80359) | Desulfobacterales bacterium SG8_35 | reverse complement strand
TTCATTCGTTCCCCGCATTTCAGAATCTTTGTCAGCATCAGCACGGCTCATCCCGAGGTGCATTTCAAGTTGTTTCCATTCCTCGTCACTCGGCAGATGCCATCCTGATGGACAAACACCCTGTACCCCACTCGGATTATTGTCACTGCTTGGCTGCCCGTTCATTGCTGCTGCCCAGGTATATAATGCACCGAAAACCTCCCCTATGTTCGGATTGTTGTCATACCAGCAATATGCCTTCACCCAAGAACTCATTGTATCCCATTCCGGCGCACCTTCAACCAGCGGAATTGGATCCCCGTTTGAATAGTGGATCACTTTCAGGTTTTCCGCCATCCAGATTTGTTCTCCAATGACTACAGTATTATAAGTATTTCCATCAATATCAGTTACCGGGTCCGATGATGTGGTAAGTGTTCGAAAAGACCATTCATCACCATAGCCGGTACCCATTGAATTGGTGGCATATGCCCTGATAAAGTAGCGTGAATAAGGCAGAAGATCCGGTATATTGCTACTGAATTCACCGGCTCCCTGGCCATCCACTGTATGATTATCTGACAGCGTTGGATCCGGGGAGGTATTCCAGCAGATCCCTCTTGAGGTGATCGCCGATCCTCCGTCATCAGTTATATTCCCACCGCTTACGGCAGAATATGGGGTAATGGATGTGGCTGGTGAAGTTTCAAGTACGGGTACATCATATGATCTGGTAGTGATCTCCACATGATCCCCGTAAACCTCTTCATTCTCCTTGCCGATGGCATATGCTCTTACATAATATTTCTCACCCGGCGTAAGATCTTCAAGATTACTTATGAAGTACCCTTTTTTCCTGATACTACCAAAATTCGTTTTTGTAATGCAGTCAACGGTAGGTTCCGGGTCGGTAGACCAGCAATGTCCATATGCAACAATGCCTGATCCTGGCTCCACTATTTTTCCTTCAATGGTTGCCTTCGCAAAGGAAACATCAATAATATCGCCCGTTTCTACAGATGGGGAACCCATTTTCTCACAACCTGTTAACCCTATAATTCCTGAAATAAGTATGGATAATGAAATGTGTGATCGTGTCATGATTTCAAAGCAGGGGTTTATGCGGAAAAATAATAGATATGAAGGAGAGGATACAGGGATGGATCGTAGCAATCTTCAAGAGTGTATGACACAGCAGGGGCGCTTTGAATAAGTTATAAAGTCACTAAAGGAGAGACGAATAAGTCAGGTGTTTTGTTGACTCTGGGCAGGCTCATTGGGACAAAAAAACCCCGGCGGGGGGACCGGGGGCTCAATTGATATATTTCCTACCAAAGTATATCCTTTGATTTCCTTAAGCTCATCCAGAAGAGGACTCCGATAAGAAACAGTACTATTGCCGGGATTAATGTACTTGAGAGATTATATTCTTCAAAGTCAACAACAATTACCTCATAAATCAGAGATAAACTAACCAGGAATGACCCAATACACATTGCTGTTACATATATACCCTGCTTTACTGGATTTCTGATTACCATGATACTCCCAATTCCAAGAGCTAATAATACACCTCCGAACCATCTGATCCATCCCGGTTCAATAGGTTCACCCCCTGCCATTTTTATTTGAAGGTTTGGAAAGAATAAATAGGTTATTCCGTAGAGTAATGTAATAACAGCGTAGAGCGCTAATGTTAACTTTAAAAGCTGATTCTTCGATTCAGACATGATTTTGTTTTTTAGTGAGTAGTTCATTCAAGATACAGTACATCTATCAGAATGTCAATATCTTGTATCTCTATAACTTAATAATCTTCCTTGTGGTAACAAAGTCCTTCGACCTGATGGTGATAAAATATACGCCTTTCCCGAACGATGAGAGATCTATGTGGTGGGTGGTCCCCTCCAGCTTTTTTTCATAGATGATCTGACCATTAAGGGAGGTTAATTCTAAATGTAACCGGTCTGCTGTAATCGTCTCGATTGTCAGCATGGTATATGTTGGATTGGGGTAGATGCTCAGATTCTCATTCCCGAAAATTCCGATCCCGGTAATATCACAAATGCTGTTGCAGATTGTATCAAAACAAATACCCGGACTCCCCTCTGATAATAGTTCAAATCCGGTGGGTGGAAAGGGAATGATCCAAACACATATTTCATTAAGGTCAGGGTTATCGCCTATAAACAGGCTCTCTAATTGGCTGTTCATGGAGATATCCAGAGTGGTCAGATCATTCAGACTCACATTTAAACTGATTAGCTCGGGATTATTCGAAACATCCACTTCGGATAAATTGTTTTCTGCGCATATCAGACTTTTTAAGGCAGTGTTGTTTGTAACATCCAAGGCGGTTAATTGATTACATGAGCAATCAAGCGTATTCAAATTTAAAAATGCCTCGATCCCTGTCAGGTCGGAAATAATTCCATTGCATAATCCCGTTTCTGTATAACTGGATACATTCAGGGCTATAGTGGCTTCTGCCTCCTCAAAACTAATGAGACTATCCCCATTGGTATCCACTCCCTCGTCAATGAGGGCATAGAGGAAGGCAGTATCGGGAATGTTTACTGGCTGCTGTTCATATACATAAATTAAGAATGTATCCCGCCAGCATTTCTGAAACTCATGAAAAATGTCTACAGCAACAGGAAAATATGTGTTCCCCGGGCTTGTATCAGATATTTTTATCTGAAATGTTCTATCAGATGTCGAAACATCTCCGGCGGCCATATCTCCAAAGCTTCCAGCCAGCCCGGAGACCAATACATTTGGATCAAGGCTAACCAGTTTCGCAATGATGTTTGCCGCAGTGGCATTTACACTATTGTTTCTTAGTGTTAATTGAATGTCAACCATTTCTCCGGGAACAAACACTTCCTGGTCTGAAGTGATCGTGTAATCTTCGAGGCTGACAGGACCCAATGTGATAAATTTTTCCTCGGGAAGATTGTCATAGGAAGCACCTGTGGTTGAGTCATAGGCAACAAGCACCACCTTATATACATCATCAGGATATCCTTCTGTTTTCATGATGTTTGCCCAAACATGATCATAAGGATCTCCGTCTCCATGTGCCCCATCATCGAATAATGAGACCGTGTCAATGAATTGAGATTGTTCGCCCTCAGCGACTGCAAATACATTCATGGGATGGTTTTCCGGGTTAAACATATGCACACCGATGGTTAATGAATCATCCGAAGCCCGAATGGAGTAAGTAGATAGCTCAAAAGATGATGCAAACGCTGTATTTCCAGGATTTTTATACCAGACAAAACTATTAGCTGCCGCAACTAAAACATCACCCGATTGGTCTCCATCCATATCCATAATCAGGCATTGTCTTGGTTCCCGCAGATCGTTGTCAATGATATGTTTGATCCATGCCGAGTCCGTTTGTTCATACCAGACCATAGATCTTTCTTTATATACGCTTACTACTACATCCAACCTCTCATCCCCATTCACATCTGTGAGAGCAGGCCAATTGGCACCGGGTAAGTCAGGGTCGATTACATGCTTGATCCAAGCGGGATATTGATTCTCATACCATACCAGCTCCCCTCCAGGATTGTAGGCTCCGCCGGTGACTACTACCAGATCTGAAGAGCCATCTCCATTCATATCTCCATTGACCGGGGTCCATGCATTGGGGAGATCTCCGTCGATGGTGTCCCTGGTCCAGGTCAGTCCATTGCCCTCATTTTTATACCAGACCACCATATCTTCTCCAACCATACTTGCCGCTAAATCTGGCATTCCATCACCGTCAAAATCGGATACGGTGTGACCACCCCATTGAATTGAACCCGGCTGAATAACATGTTTGATCCAGGCGGGATCTTGATATTCATACCATACCAATTCCCCTCCATTTCCCGCATCTCCGCTGGTGATCACATCAGGTCTGTCATCACTGTTGATATCCGACACGATGGTATAATCCGGGTTATCCGCATTGCTATCGATGAAATGTTTTGTCCAGGCGTAGTGGTTGTTTTCATACCACACCATGGCGTCTGTACTGTATAAACATGCTGCTATGTCTATGGTATCATCACCGTCAAAATCACCGCAATATGCAAAAGTCACAGCCGTTGCATTATCATCCACGGTATGTTTGATCCAGGATGGGGAATTATTCTGATACCAGAAAATGTCACCATTTCGATAGGAATTCACCACCAGATCAAGCCTGGCATCACCATCCAGGTCAGCCGTGTCTATCGATACAGCTATAGACAGACTATCATCGATGATGTTCTTTTTCCACTGTCCAGATAATGAGACTGATATACCAATCAGGATCGCACTAATTTTGAGGGATAAAAATGAAAAGGATTTTATCATGGAATCGGGTTTTTGGGTTAGGATACAACAAGTTAATGCCGAAAGAGTATATCAGTCAAGTATTTTGTTGACTTTTAATGGCTTATCATCAGGATTTGACTGGCATTACCTATCTCAGTAAATTGCATCTACCCAATCCGCAAGGATGCCTGATAAACTGACACAGTTCTGGCAGGAGCTGAAGCGAAGGAAGGTGATACGTGTGATCACAGTCTATGCTGCCTCTGCTTTCGTGATATTGGAGCTGACGGACATTGTTGCTGAGCCGCTGAAGCTGCCTTCCTGGTTGTTACCGGTCGTGATTGTTCTTCTTGCTGTAGGATTCATTATCGCCATCATTCTCTCGTGGATCTATGACATCCAACCTGAAGGCGGTTTAATAAAGACAGAATCTACTGAGAAAGCTTCATCGCAGGAGATCCAAAAGACCTCCGGGTGCCTGGTCGGACCTCAGTGGAACAATACAGAGACAATCCCAAACCCTGTCTGTGGCCGATTTTGCAAAAGCAGGCATCCTCATTGGAAAGAAGTATGCTTTTACGATTAACCCGGAATTTGATGAGTATCCAGAATTTAAAGGATCTGTCTATAGCGGCGAAGGAGTAATAGAAGATGGACTAATTATAACCTCAGGAACCTGTCCCTGGAAAGCGAGGGAGTATGGAAAACAGGACGGAACCCCCAAACTCACTTCCCTGTTTATCCAGGCAGTGAGAGGTGAATAAACATCTTCAGGTAATGGTATCGGGGATTCTTCAAGATGTTCGAAATGCAATACGAGATGATTAAATAATTCTTTTAAAAAGTACATTCCTATGACACTGAAAAACTTACTGATCATTAAAGCACTTGTATGCCTGTTTATTGGTATACCTGTTCTGCTGTTTCCTGAATTCACCTATTCTCTTTTTGGTACAGCTCTGGCCGCCGGAGGTACATTTGCAGCAAGGCAATACGGCGCATCCATGATGGGGAATTTAATGCTTACCTGGTTTGCCAGAAACGCACAGCAATCAGACCCGAGGCGGGCAATTATCCTGGCCCTATTCGTATATGATGCTGTTGGAGTGGTCATTACGCTGATCGCCATCATGTCGGGCGCATTAAATCCAATGGGGTGGCTGATTGTCGGACTGTACCTGTTCTTTGCTTTGGGATTCGGGTATTTCCTGCTTAAGAAAAGTTAACATTTGCTGGAAATCTGCTTAACTTGCTCATTACTTCAGGGTACCTTGTCTTACATAAAGCAGGGTGTTACCCCCTGTTTGACTCATTTCACCTATCTTATTGTATTGCGTAAAACCAATCCCACCTTATGCCAAGTAAATTATCCCAATTCTGGCAGGAGCTGAAAAGACGCAGGGTCGTCCATGTGATCACCGTGTATGCATCAGCAGCTTTTGTTATCATCGAATTGATCAGTAATCTGGCAGAGCCTTTGAATCTTCCGGCCAATCTGCAGCTGGTCGCTGTAATCATTCTGGCAACCGGGTTCCCGCTGGCAATTATCCTCTCCTGGATATTTGATATGACCTCGAAGGGAGTACTTAGGACAAAGCCGCTTGATAAGGATTCTGAAATTAAAGAACAGAAAGTCCCCAATGCCTGGAAGGTTGCAACGATAATAAGCTTTATGATCATTACAGGCCTTGTGCTGCTCAATATCATTGGTCTTAACAACAGGGCAATTGCAGGATCAGTAAAATCATTGGTCATTCTCCCTTTTGGGAATTACACGGGTGACGATGACATGGAATATTTCGTCTCAGGGATGCACTCCTCATTGATTGGGGATATGGGACAGCTGAGTAGTCTGAGGGTTCTTGGCGAGACTTCAGCGAATGCTTACAAAGATGCAGATAAGGCATTAACTCAGATAGCCAGAGAATTGAATGTGGATGCAGCCCTGGAGACTACGGTAATGTGCCTGGATGACAGCATTTGTCTGCAGGTGAAGCTGGTCAGCGGATTTCATGAAGAGAAACAACTATGGGTCGGTAACTTCAAGGAGCAGAAAGGAGAGATCCTAAACCTTTACAACCGGATCACCAGGCAGATCGCTGACGAAGTGAAAATCAAATTGAAACCGAGGGACAGGGAGATGCTCGTTGAAGTTAGGCACCGTCCGGCAGCGCTGCTCGAATCTGTTTACAAAGGGAAATTTTATATGAGCCTGCTCACCCGCGAAGGCTTTGAGCTGGGATTGAAGTTTTATAATGATGCCATCGAAATTGATCCCTCTGATCCTTTACCCTACCTGGGACTGGCACTGGGCTACAATAACGCCGGGCACGTTTCTGGTCTGGCCGTTGAGGCGGACAGGTTAGCCGTTGAATATGCACTCAAAGCCCTTTCACTCGATTCGTCCCTCTCGGAAGCCCATGTTGTCATTGCTTCCAAGGCATTATACAGAGAATGGGATTTTACGAAAGGGGAACAATATCTGAGACTTGCCCTTGAAATGAATCAAAACAATGCAGAGGCTCATTATCATTATGGATGGTTCTGGATGCTGAGTGACCAATTGGAAAAAGCGGTCTCAGAGCTTGAAATAGCTGTTGAAATTGACCCTGTGAATTTACTCTATATTGCCAATCTTGCCGGTCTTTATATGTGGAAAGGCCACTGGGATAAAGCAATAGAATACGCAAATATGGCGCTGGAGCTGAATTCTGTTTATCCACTAAGTTTATATGTTCTGGGAGCTTCTTATGCCGGAAAGGGAATGTTTAGAGAAGCCATTGAGGCCCACGAAAAAGGAGTTGCCATCAACCCCTCTTTTAAACACGGACTGGGAACAGTCTATGCACTCTCCGGTGAGAAAGAGAGGGCTCTAACAATCGCTGAGGAGCTCGAGTTAATCCAGGCACCATGGTACAGCTGGGGAATTGCCGAGATTTATGCTGCGCTGGGAGAGATGGACAAAGCCATTTATTGGATTGAAGAGGCATATGAAAAACGTCAGGATTTCGTTCCATGGTTTAAAAACTACATTTTCTACGAACCCCTTAAAAAGGATGCCCGGTTCAATGAAATAGTCAATAGCTTAGATTATCCGCAGGGCAAATTTTGATTCCGCAAACCAGGCAGAGCATGAACGGGTCAGAAAATGGCTGGAGGAGAATGATTTGTTATAGCTAAGCCTCCATATTTTTGTAATACTCCACCTGCTCCTTGTCCGGGGCAGGGCTTACCTTATCAAAGATCTTTTCTTTTTCTTCCTCCGTGATGCTGCTGAAGTTCCTTGCCAGCTCAATTTTCTCAAGTAGAAGGGCTTTATTTTCAGCTCCTGTGATCAATACACTGACAGGTAAGGACCAGCTGAAATAGAGGGCTTCTTTGATGCTGACGTAGTTTGGAACAACCGGTGTCTCTGTCTCCCATCTCAACTCGTCACCAATCTTCGTTCTGCCGAAGAACCTCCCTGCAGCAAGTGTCTTCATGGCCAGCAGTCCCAGTTTGTTTTCGACTGCCAGGGGAAGGACCTTACCCACAAAACTGTGCTCGCTTGCATAATCCACAACACTGAGCGGCATCTGAAGGGTTGAGAAACCGGGAAACTCAGGCATCCTTTCCATCATCCGGAGGTGGGCATATGGGCTCTGGTGCCCTGTAAATCCGATATGACGGGATTTGCCTGATTCTTTGATGGCATAGATTGCATCCATGATGCCATTGTCAATCCGGTCATCCACATCCTCAGGACTTTGAAACGCATGGAGCTGCAGGAGATCCACATGATCTGTGCCCAACCTTTTGAGTGAAAGGTCCACCTCCCGCAGCAAGGTCTCTCCGTCAGGTGCGGTCGATTTGGACATCAGATAAATATGGTCCCTGTACTTGGGGACCAGGTATTTCCCATACCTCTCCTCACTGGTTCCATTCCCATAACTATGTGCCGTATCAAAGAAACGGATGCCACCTTCTATCGCGGTTTCAATAACTTCCTGAGCGTCTCGTTCTGTGGTCCAGCCGATGTGGTATCCGCCCACCCCAAGCATGGTGACCTTTTCCCCGGTGGATCCAAGTTTACGCATGGGAAGTAATGCTCCCAATGCGTCACTGGCTGATTTTGACCCGTTGCAACCCCAGCCGGCCGGGAGCATGATTCCCGCAGTTATTCCTGCCATGTTCCTGAGAAAATCTCTTCTGTTTTCCATAACCCGCAAGTTTGTCGATGATTAAAGATACTACATTTCCCTGATCAGAAGAAAGCACCGCAGAATAGCTGATATACTCCGGAGCGATCTCCTGAAGGTGCCTGAAATAGATGAATCAAAATTCCACAGGATCTTGCAATTTATGGTGTCTTAAAATAAGGTAGAACATGATTACCTCAGGCGGTGGCTGCAGGAGAATGATCTGTTGTGATCGGGTTAGGCGATCGGTATCCCAAATTTTGGTAGCAGTTCGTGAAAAAAAATAAGATTTCTGTTGCATTTATCGTTAAATCATATAAATTTGTATTTATATAAGTAATCATTTATATAAGCAGTAGTTTATATGCGCGAAATAAAAAGACTGCAGTCGATCTTTCAAACCCTCTCGGATTATAATCGTCTGATAATTATTAAATCAATTTGTGATAAAGAATTATCAGTAGGTGAGATTGTAAGTATTACGAAACTTTCTCAGCCCCTTGTATCACATCACTTAAAAATACTCAAGAATAATGAGTTCCTGGATACAAGAAGGAAAGGGCCATTTATCTACTATTACCTAAATAATCCTAAGATTCTGTATGCAATTGATTTGTTTCTTGAGATTTTCAAGAAAACAAATATTGAATACAACAAAGAGCTTTGGTTTTGTTCAGATATGATATTCAGAAAATTTAACAAATAATAAATGGGGGTAATTACTATGTCATTAAAAGAAAACATAATGAACAATATGATGGACAAGCAATTCAGTAGCATGTCCACAGAAGAAAAGCAAAAAATGATGGAGACCATGATGGATAAATTCTTTTCGGGTATGTCAGATGATGAGAAACAAGAAATGATGCAGAGCATGATGTCAAAAATGATGGGTGGCGCAAAAGATGGAACTGGTACCAATCCGATGATGGGCATGATGGCCATGATGATGGGTAGAAAAATGGGCAATTCAAAAGAAGGGGATGCTAAAATGCCCTGGGATTTTTGCAGGGAAATGATGTCTGGTTTTTCAGGAACACCTGACAAAGACAGTTTTGCAACCCCTGAACTCAGATCTCTATTCAATGAGTGGTGTGAACAGATTGAAAAAGAAATCCTTGAATTCGTTAAGGATAAAGGCAAAATTGATATTGATGAATTATCCACCAGGTTCCATGTTTCAACTGATAGCATGGAATATTTGCTCGGCAGATTAGAGTCAAAGAATCTAATTGACTTCAAAAAATAACTCCTAATTAATGTAAAACCAAGGAGTTCTTAATTGCTGCAATCAGCAGATTAGAAAATTAAGCAGATTGTTAAATTGAGTGTTAATTTTCAACCTGAATTAGGTTTACTGGCACATTGGCAGTAATTTATCATTGCTCCCTTCCAGTCATCTTTTCATATTCATAAACAGAAAGTATGATGGAACCGTTAAGCACTTTGATTAAAGAGCAGTATCATTCACCCCGGCTTTATGAGGACATTCTCAGCAGACTTGGAGAACTAAAAAAGGACAATGGCCATGTATCCAGAAAAGATATTGCAGGTGTAGATGAATTTCATGTGAGGGGTGCAGAAGTTTCCAGAGAACTTGCAAACCAACTCAAACCCTACCATTCCAAGGTCCTGGATGTCGGGTGCGGAATTGGAGGGCCGGCACGAATGCTCGCGGATGAATTCTGTTGTCAGGTTACAGGAATCGATCTGAATCAGGAGTATATCAGGACAGCCCAGGGACTTTCGGAGTTGGTCGGGCTCCGGACTCAAACAAATTTTATCCAGAGTAACGCACTTGAGTTACCTTTTAAAAACAAATCTTTCGACGTAGTATGGACCCAGCATGTCCAAATGAATATCTCGCACAAGTTGAAGTTCTATTCTGAAATAGAGCGGGTGTTGTCCGATCAGGATGGCACTTTTGCATACTACGATATTTTTAAAACAGATGAGGGCAAAGTGAATTTCCCGGTTCCCTGGGCCAACAGCGCTTCAGCTAGTTTTTTGGT
>Ga0111148_1088_pt1 | contig 10610 bp, 7 predicted proteins | sample DeeMarSeWOR28_12_FD_80359 | JGI IMG/M metagenome (GOLD analysis project Ga0111148, IMG submission 80359) | Desulfobacterales bacterium SG8_35 | reverse complement strand
AGATGGGCTCTTCATTGGCGGTAATTTTTGGGACGGCCGTGCTACTGGCTGGAGGCTTGGAAACCCATCAGCTGATCAAGCACTCGGACCATTTTTAAATCCTGTTGAACAAAACAATCCCAGCCCACAAGCAGTTCTTGAACAAATTGCTTCTTCGAAATACATAGATCTTTGGGAAATAGTCTGGGGAGAGTCACTAAGCTGGGAGACCTTTGCGGATATAAAAAAGAACTACGACCGTGTTGGGCTTGCAATTGCAGCTTATGAGGACTCAGCAGAAGTCAACCAATTTACATCCAAGTTCGATTACTACATGCAAGGAAAGGTCGAATTAACTGAACAGGAGAAGACGGGAATGGACTTGTTTAATGGCAAAGCAAAATGTGCGCTCTGCCATCCAGCCCCACTTTTTACGGATTTTACTTACGATAACCTCGGTGTGCCAAAGAATCCCGAAAATCCATTTTACGAAATGGATATGGAACTTCTTGATGATGGCTCGCCCATCAATCCACAAGGCAATTCCTGGATAGATAAGGGATTAGGAGGTTTTTTGAGGTCTTTGGCAGCCGATGGTTCATGGCGTGCCCTTACATATGTTACGAATGTAAAAGACCTGTCGAATGGCGAATTAATGAGTCTGGCTAATGACAATGATGGTAAACACAAGGTTCCGACACTGAGAAATGTTGCGAAGGGCTTTGGAAAAAGCTTTCCAAAAGCCTATATGCACAATGGCGTATTCAAATCTCTCAAAAATGTTGTACATTTCTACAACACAAGGGACGTTGAGAATTGGCCCCCACCAGAAGTTCCCCAGAATGTTAATACTGACGAACTGGGTGATCTCGGATTAACCGATGCGGAAGAGGATGCAATAGTCGCTTTCATGGAGACGCTTTCAGATAGTTACAAAGTAAAAAAATAAAGTTAATTTCTATTTTTTAATTTAATGGCGGGGTCAGAAATGGCCCCGTTTTTTATGTCAAAATTCCAGGTGACTGCTATTCATTGAAATCTTGTCAAGATTATTTGAGGCTTTGATAGCCATAATCAATGGAAACTATCAAGGTCACGGTACCTATATTAAATCTGCACTTATCAACTTGTGATTGATGATGTTAGTTTAGAAGGGGACAAAGCATTACGCCTTCTAGCCAACTCCCAGTAATCCTTGAGGGATCTCATCAAATACTTCTTCAAGAACATCAAATCACGCCAGCACTCTAATCCTTCCTGGCGTTTTTCCCTTTCTAGCTCAAGGACATTAGATTTGATTCTGGCTTTAGCTTCATCCAGATCCCTGGTCAGATCAAACGGATAACTATCCCTGATATTATCCAGCTGCATTAACTCAGTATGCTGCCGACATATCTCATCATTCATTTTATTAAAATGACTGGTATTCAGATCTTGACGCAGTTGGATTTCCTCAAGGAGAGCATTTACAGAAGCTTTTAGGGTCCTTGCCTTATCAGTGAACATATCTTCTAAAACCGGCCTTCTGGGACCTGGATCTGACTCCGAGACAATCGCCTCCAGTGATTTTTTCAATTCCTTATGAGCAAATGGAACTGCTTTTTTTCTGGAATCACCGGAGTGAGTGAATGCTACATTCGGGTATGTTGCAAGGTATAAAGTTTTACTTTCCATTAATTATTATAGAGTGGTAACTTTTAAAAAGTTTGTATAACGATTGGAATAGGGGAGATAGGTGATATTTGGATTATGTTCCCGGAGGTTCTGTGTTCCCTATGTGTTCCCTCAGCAAACGACAGCATGCACAATACACCGGTATTACTGCACTTTATGCACACTATGCACAGCAGGGGACAGAAAACCTTAAGCTCTGAAATAGTTCTGATTTCAATAGGTTATAGGTTTTTTTGAATTGCAGGTAAAAAGAATGGGGTTCAGGGGGCCGGAGGTTCAAATCCTCTCGTCCCGACCATTTTTCACTTTCAATGATTTCAGCGAGTTAGGCAGTTGCCCGGCTCGTTTTTTTTTGATTTTTTGTGCGAAAACGCCCCTGAATCGATTTCAGGGGGTCGGAGGTTCAAACCTCTCGTCCCGATCATTAATTTCAAGGGGTTAGCCAATTTTGGCTAGCCCATTTTTTATGCTTTTTTGTCCCTGTGTTCCCTATGTGTTCCCTGCTCAGACTGAGACTGATTTTTCTGAACTACCTGAGTAATGTTCCATAAGTTGCTGTTGTTTCAGTAATTTGTGTCTCGGGGTCAGGTGAGAGTACCTGTCGGTCATGGAGATGTCGCTGTGGCCGATCATCTCCTTGACTTCTTTCAGTCCTGCACCGGATAAAATCAGGTTTGAGCAGAAAGTGTGGCGCTGGCCTGCCCCATTAAGTAGGTCCACTCTCAATGTAAGTGTTCTGCAACTTCTTTTGATGCTTGATTTTCCGCCGCCCAGGGAACAGAGAGTACTGTTTCAGCGTTGTGTACTACCGACGCCAGGATGAATAGCGGAACTAGCTGTTATTACTGGAGATGGCTCATTTTGATATTGAGAGGATTGTAACCAGGTTTTACTAGATTATGGTGGATCAGGGGTGTTTTGGTGACAGAGGTTCACTTGTCAGACATATCAGCAGATAGTTAAACTTCTCTTCATATTTCTTATGTACAAGAAGCCTGTCAAGGGCCTGCTGATATGAGATATTTCTTCAATGATAAATTAGCTGAATTATAAAATTTTAGTTATTGTTCATTTTGGGTTCTTTGACAGTCTTTTGCCCTTCTCCAAAATAAACTCGCTGGACAATGGCAATTACAATGGCAGTGGACCAGCCGAACATAATGATACCGTTGGCAGCCTCAAATGATGCCAAGAGGCGCCATTGTTCCTCAAGTACAATCTCGCCATACCCTAGCGTCGTAAAGGTGACCATGGAAAAATACAGGGCCTTCTCCAGGCCCTCGATGGCGTTCAGGGCCAGGTAGGTGAGCGCATAGACCAGCACTTCCAGAAGCGCGGCAAGAGACATGAGTATGACTATGGAGCTGACCCGAAAAATACGTGTCAGTCGCTTGGGCGAGGGAGCGCCTTCCGACCTGATCGCCTGCAGCCCCAGCACCATGGCTGCAGCATGGATTGCGGTTGTCACCACCAGCATCAAAGCGGCTATAATGATGTTAAGCAGCATAGTGTTTTACCTTTTTTGACCGGATTCTTTTTCTGAATTGAGCACCCCGTCCCAGGCCTTTGTCCTTTGAATCATCTCCTCCTTCATGTCTTCAGGCAGCAGTTCGACCGGGTCCCTGTTGTCGCGCACCTGCCAACCACCACCAAGCGCTTTATAAACCTGGACAAGGCTAGTGGCAACGCTGCCCTGGGTCGATGCCAGCAGGTCCTGCTGCTGGACATTGGCACTCAGGGTATTGACCAGGGTATTGAAACCCACGGCGCCCTCCTGGTACTGGATTGTTGCAACGTCCACTGCCCGCTGCGACGCATCAGCCGCCAACCTGTATGAAATAAGCTGTTCATGGGATTTGAGGTAGGCAACAATTGCATTTTCAACATCGCCCTGGGCCTGCAGGACGGTATTCAGGTAATCGATCAGCAGTTGCTGGAAAAGTGCGTCCTGCAGCCTGACGTTGCTTCTGAGACGGCCGTAATTGAAGATATTCCATTCAAACATGGAGGTCAGATTCCATGTTTCGCTTTTCCTAGTGAACAGGTCTTCGGTTCTCTCTGCATTGGTGCCAATGGCGCCGCCGATTGAAAAATGCGGGTACAGCTCGGTTACTGCATAGCCGATCTCGGCACTCTGGGCCGCCAGGCGGCGCTCGGCACTACGAATATCCGGCCGCTGCCGGATGATATCCTGCGGCATACCCAGAGCGATCTCGGCCGGCGGCGAAGGGACCCCGCCCTGTTCGCCAAGCAGGTAATTAAACTTCTGCGGGGGGGTACCCAGCAGAATGGCCAGCGAATTTTTCAATTGCTGCAAAGATATTTCCAGTGCTGACACAGATGCCTTGGTATTGTTCAGCAGGCTTTCGGCCTGGTCGGCGTCCAGTTGGCTGACTTCACCGGCATCGAATTTCGCCCTGGTAACGCGCAGGCTCTCCGCCTGGTACTTTATGTTTTCCCTGGCCACCTTGAGCCGGTCCTGGAAGGTGCGGATAAGGATATAGTTCTGGGCCACCTGGGAAACCAGTGATACAAGAACGCCGTCATAATTGGCCACACTGGCATCCAGTTCAGCTGCGGCTGATTCCACCTGCAGCTTGAAGCGCCCCCAGAAATCGACCTCCCAGCCAATATTGAATCCAAGGTTGTAATTATTGAAGGTGGTATCGTTTGATTTCTGTCTTGAGGCCAGACCGGAAACCTGCTGCTGTTGCGGGAACTGATTGCCTATGGCTATGGCGAGCTGCTGTTGCGACTGCAGTACCCGCAGCCCGGCCGAGCGCAGCGACAGGTTCTGCTGCAGGGCGGCTTCGACAAGCTGATCCAGTTCAGGCTCATGAAAGGCTGTTTTCCACCATTGCGGATCAATCGGCGACTCACTGGCAACCAATGGATTGCTGGCCTGCTGCCAGTCGGACTCGACCGCTGCCTCCGGTCTGGTATAGTCGGGACCGAGAACCGTGCAGCTGCTGAGCAGAAGAGCCAGTAAAATATTGTGTACTATAATTATAATACGCATGTTTTTTGAGTGTGTAGTTTCTCTTTTGTTATTTACTTCCCACTTGCCGGGAAACAAAAATGACACAGAATTTGTCATCCCCGCGGAAGCGGGGATCCAGTTTTTTCAAGATATAATATTCAATCTGGATTCCCGCCTACGCGGGAATGACTTTGCAATATATTCATTGCCTCTCTCTTTAATTGATTTTCCAGCGCTCAACTTTCAATTGTATTTTTTTATTGAACATTCGACGTTCGATGTTCAATGTTCGATGTTCATTCTTTATCAGACGAGCCGGTCTTCACCAGCACCGACGCAGTTGTGCCGACCCGCAGCTTGACCTCTTCCGGTACTTTATCCAGGTGAATCCGCACAGGTACCCGCTGGGCCAACCGGATCCACTCAAAGGTCGGGCTGATACTGGGCAGCAGTTCAAAACCGGTACTGCCGTCATCCTGGGCAATGCCCCAGCCCAGGCTGTCGACATACCCCTCTAAAGGTGTATCCGGATATGTCATCAGGGTGACGATCGCCTTGTCGCCTTTTTGGATTCCTTCTATGGTTGTTTCTCTGAAAAAACCGTGGATCCAGTAACTGTTGACATCAAGCAGCGCCATGAGCGGCTGGTTGGCAACCGCCTGGCTGCCGAGCCGCAGGTTGAGATTGGTTACGTAACCGTCCACCGGCGCTTTAACCTGGGTGAACTCGAGGTTCAATTCCGCCTGCCGGACATTGGCCCGTGCTTCGCGGATGCTGGCATTAGCATCACCCGGCGCCCCGAGATTGGCCCTGGCCTCGGCCAGGGCAGCCTCTGACTGGCTTAATGTGGCCTTCGCCTTTTTGACACCGTCAACTGCACCCTGGCGTTTTTGCACTGACACCTCGTAGTTCGCCTTGGCCCGGTCCACTGCCTTCTGGGAAGTTGCCTTCTGCGGCATCATCTCCTGCTGGCGTTCGTATTCAGCCTTGTCCTTGACAATCTGGGAATCTTGCTGCTTGATCTTAGTCTTTGCCTGCTGCATCGCTGCTTTTGCTGCCTCTACTTGCGCCAAAGCCGCATCAACCTGCTTTTCCTGCGCCAGGTAGTCATCACCTGTCTTGTCATACTTTGCCTGTGCCTGCTCCAAGCTTGCCTTAAAGGTGCGCGGATCGATCTCAAAGAGCAGGTCGCCGGCCTTGACAAACTGGTTATCCTGCACCGGCAGCCTAACGATCGGGCCGGACACCCGCGGCGTGATCTGGATGACTTCGGCTCTTACCTGGCCGTTCCGAGTCCACGGATTGGCGACATAGTCCCAGTATTTGAAAAGTATCACGGCAACGGCAATAAGGACGATGACCCCGGTAAGCAGATATTTCTGGTAGTTTTTCATATTACACCCTGATAATGAAAGTCCCGATGAGCACGGTATAAATGACCATCAACGCCACAAACACCAGCGGCGGATACGAAAAGTATCTCGACAGCCGGTAGCGGTTAAGCAGCCGGGCCGTTACCACGGCAGCTATAGTGCCCAGGATGCTGACGACCAGTAGTGGCGACATGAAAACTCCGCCAATGGCAAATTCGTGGGGTATTTGATTCATTTAAAACCTTTCCTCACGCCAAAGATTCCAATTAATTATTTCGGTAGTGCCGGCATAATCAACCAGTGCCTCTGAAACACCCCGGTAAGCACCCAGTAACTGGTAGAAGTTTTCATTATCCTGCTTACTTAACTGGTTTTCCGCAGCCTTGTCCAGGGTTTCCTCTATACGCTGTTCCAGGCGATCAATTATTTCAGTAAGCCTGGCACCTAATGTCTCTTTTTTGCCGGCATCAAACTCATCAGTCAGCCGCTGCAGGATCTCTTCCACACGGTCGCGCCAGGCCTTTATATTCGACTGCAGTTCCTGTAACAGGAATGGGGACTGCGCTTTATCACTTTCAGCCAGTGACTCCTGCATCCGGTAGCTGAGCGCCTGCAGGCCGGTCAAGACTGTCTGAATCTGTGGCGGCTCTGTGCCGGGCAGTACTTTAGTGTCAATAAACCTGGCCCAGACACCCAGTTTTTTGGGCAGGCTAGCCAGTTGGTGCTTATGATAATTTTTCTGCCAGCGATCAAAACGCTTCTCCTGTTTCTGTGTATCCCGGTGCATATTATGTATCAGGTATCCACAGCTGCGGAAATAACGGCCGAGCAACCGTAGAAAAACCTTCTCCGGCCGGGCCGAAAAGGGAATGTTTACAATGATGGTCAACAACAGAAAGATAATCATGAAAAGCATGGCGGTGGTTGCAACACCCAAAAAACTGTACGTCTGCTGATTAGTAATACCGGCAACTTTAATAAACAGGGCCATTCCGAATACCTTGCTCAGTGCTTGCTGGGGGGCAGCGAACAGATAGCAGATGCCAAAGATCGTTGCGAAAAGCAACAGCCCGAGCTCATAGAAACTCGAAAGCTGCGGCATGACAAAAATATGGATGACCCCACCGAACAGGACACTGCCGGCCACCGGCATGAACATTTTGCTTACAGGCAGCTGCGGGGTACCCGCCAGAATCATCCCAAAAACACCGGCCATGCTCACCAGGGCGCCACCACCCGGTATGTCGGGAACATAGATCACAGCCAGATAGGCCAGCCATAAAATGGTCATGACATGGAAAACTCCGGTCAACCGGTCCGGATCAAACACGAACCCACCACTTGGTTGAGGCTTGGCTACAGGCACTTTTGCTTTCTGATCAAAACCTTGAATATCATTAACGGTTTCGAACAGGGACCGGGACAGTGTTTCAAGATGGTTTAGCCGCTTGCGGGTGACTGCCAGTGCCGCCCGGTGAAAGTGGGACATGGATTGTATGCCGGTTTTATTCAGCGTCAGATCAATGGGTGCTGGCTGCTGTTCGGGTGGTTTGCCGGCCAGCATGCGCTCGACTTCGGCAAATCGCTTGTCAAGTTCAGCGCTAAAGGTCTCTAGGTTGGGTATGAGGCTTTTGACATCGAGCAACTGCAGCTCAATAAAATTCCCATGCCATCCCGCCATGGTCCCTGCGAAGTCTGTTGACAAACGTTGGAACTTTTGCCACTGCTGCCGCATTTCCCACACTTCGTAACTGTCTGTTTCAGCTGCTTCGAGGAGCTGGCCGAACCTGGTCTGTACCTGCAGCAAATGGGTTCGCAGCTCCTGTGTCGCATCAGTCTTGTCTTTATTGCCCATCTGTTCCAGGGATGCCTGGTACAGTTGACGCTGCGTTTCTGACAGTTTGACGGCAGCAGCGTCGAAGTCCCCCCGGGATCTGGTCGGCCAGAGAAGAATCGCCACCAGGCTGTAAACCAGGATACCCAGGCCGGTCTCCTGGCTTCGTAGGATGGCTATCCTGAAGGCGTTGGCCGAATCCATGCCGGCACTTACACAGATAACAATGCTCGCAAAGCCACTGAGGTTCCAGAAGTACTGATATTTGGTACCGCCCATCATGTAGGTGCAAAAGCCCACCCATCCGGACAGGATCAGCATGAAAAGCCAGCGATCCTGTGGAAACAGCCCGATGACCGTCAGGGCCACAACGGTCGCTACCAGGGTGCCGAACATCCGGTTTGCAGCCTTGTTAAAAGACTGACCGACCGTTGCCAGGCTGACAAAGGCCACCGCAAAACCGGCCCAATAAGGCTTGTCCCAGTTCATCTGCAGGGCGATGCCGTAGGCAATGGTCATTGCCAGGGCAACCTTTATCGCTTCTTTTGCTTTTCTGGAAAGGGGCATAAAGGTTCTGGGTTCAAAAAAATAAATTTCAATGCTCAATATTTAGCGTCTCTGGACCGGAGTCTCCCTCTGGTCGCTTACCTCCCGCCTGCGCGGGAGTGACGGTTAAAAAGAGTTTGTCATCCCCTTAAAATGTTTGTCATTCCCGCGCAGACGGGGATCCAGTTTCTATAATTTCAGTACCGTCTTCTTCGTCAACATAATTGACCCATTCCATGAATACCTGGTAACCGACGGCCAGTAACACGGCGCCGATAAACATACCGATAATGCCGCTGTAAATCATGCCGCCAAGAGCGCCAAGCAGGATAACCGGCATGGGTGCATCAACACCACGCCCCAGCAGCATGGGTTTGAGCACATTGTCGGCCATGCCGGCAGCAACCAGGTAAACAGAGAGTGCAACATTGACCAGGGTCGAACCGTCTCCTGACCACCAGATGAATGCAATTACAGGAATTGAAATGATACTGGCAGGCAGCTGTAAAATGCCGATTATCATGACAATTACAGCCAGCACGCCGGCCGCTGGAATATCGGCCATTATAAAACCTACGCCAAGCAGCAGGGCCTGGATAAAGGCCACGCCGATGACGCCGCTGGCCACTGAACGGACCGTTGCTGTGGACAGGTTCTGTAATTTCGGGCCTCGCTCCTTACCTGCCAACCTATTAATAATTTTCTGCATGGTGTTACTGCCTGACTCACCAAAGGCCATAATGACACCGGCAATAACAAACGCACCCACAAAAACCAGCAAGGATCCGGCCGTGTTCGCTGCTGCAGATAAAAGCCGTTTTGAAATATTTCCCAACTGGCTTTTATTCTCCTTAATAAACACAGGCAGGTTATTGGCTGCCTTGCTCCAGCTTTCGTAAATCTGCTCGCCGACCAAGGGCCAATCAGCCACCTTAGGATCCGGCTGTTTTATGGTGATGGTGTCGTTTTCATAAGCGGTATAGGCCTTATGAATATATTTTGCAAAAGATCCCCCAATCATTGCCGAGGGCACTGCAATCAGCAGTATGCCTGCCAGCACCAGCAGCACTGCTGCACGGCCCTGCTTGCCCTTCAGACGTTTTGTCAGGCCTTGATGTAATGGATAGAGGGTAACCGCCAGGATCAAGGCCCAGAGCATTATATTGGCAAAGGGGGCAAAAATCCGAAAACACATGACCACCAGAAACACGATGAGGCCAATGCGGATCATGGCGTCCGTGAAGTTTTTCTTCAACAGTTTTTGAACTGTCGAGTAATCCGTTTGCATTTTAGGTTTACCCTTTGTTTATCACTGGACGTTCATTTTTTAACTACTTTTCCCCGCTGTCTTCTGCAGCCTCGCTGCAAGTGTATTGACCAGTGGGTTGGCGCTGATACCGTGAAAAACGACGCTCAAAATAATCGTACAGGCTACTGTCAATGAAATGGTTTCCCCGCCAGGCAGGTGCTCGTGCAGTACGATGACCGCAAAAACGATACTGGCCAGGCCCCGGGGGCCGAACCAGCCCATGAACAGCTTTTCATCAGTCCGTATATTCATGCCGGTGAGCACCAGGAAGACCGGCAGCATGCGGACCAGGGTGAGACTGAGGACTGCGTAAACCAGTACCTGCCAGGTGAGAGAATCGATATAGTGGCCTACCACGGTGGCGCCGAACACCACCCAGGTGATCAAAGTCAGGGTATCACCTGTCCCTTCCCCGGCCAGCAGCAGTTTATGTTTATGCTGCTGGCTGACGATCTTGCCGAACAACAGACCGCCAACAAAACAGGCGATAAAGCCGTTGCCGCCGATCCACTGCGCCGTTCCAAAACAGGCCACGGCCAATGCCGGTATGGGCAGCAATATCCAGGTTTCTGTAACCCAGCCCCGTTCGCCATAACGCTTCAGCATCCACCTGCCCACAAGAGTCAGCCCGATGCCGACCCCGGCACCGATACCGATCTCCTCAGCCAGCAGGGTTAAAGCAAGCTGCGTAGTCCCACCATGTTCACTGCCTGTTTTGGTGGCCAGGGCCAGGAACAGGAAGAGTACCGGTACGCAGATGCCGTCATTCAAACCGCTCTCCACGTTGAGACTTTCACGGATGTTGGATGGCACCTTCTTATTGGTCACCACCGCCTTGCCCAGGGCCGCATCGGTGGGTGCCAGCATGGTGGCCAGGATAGCAATCTCCAGCAGGCCCAAGCCTTTAAACAGGAC
>Ga0111148_1087_pt1 | contig 10640 bp, 6 predicted proteins | sample DeeMarSeWOR28_12_FD_80359 | JGI IMG/M metagenome (GOLD analysis project Ga0111148, IMG submission 80359) | Desulfobacterales bacterium SG8_35 | reverse complement strand
TGCCCATGACCGGCACAGGCAGGTCAAACTGAGCAAGCTGCCTCTCCGTTTCATTATTATGGCTGTGAAGCCTCACACTCGCATCCGCGTAACGGCCGGTGCCGAATTTTACAATATTTCTGAGGATATCTTTTACTGCAAGGCTCGTACTTGCATCAACCACACGTATGTTTTTCCTTTCCGGGACATAAATGATCTCGCCCTCTGGATTTTCGATCCGGTCAATTATTGCCAGTTCATCAATGGAATCATTCGTGCCGCTGACGGTTATGTATCCTGTTGTTAACGCCTGGTAGCTCATTGCGGTCTCCAGGAGGGAAATTACATTAGAGCCGAGGGGAAATGAGAGAACAGGTTCAAGTTCACTCCTGATATTCAGGGCTTTGCCCAGCGCGGTGACATAGCGCAGCCCGGCCAGAACACGAAAATCGGGAACAAGTGAGAGAACACCGAAACTGTATGGAGGCAATACGGACAACTTTTCATATTCAGTCTCTACGTTCCTGTTGAGGCTCTGCAAGGTTTCCAGGCTGACGTTTCCTTCGATGAGCAAATTGTTCCAGAATTCCTCCTGGTAATCCGTCCTGAATCCGGCCAGTGAAAAGGGCTGCAGTTCCTGCCGGATGTCGGCTGGGCTCAGCAGCCTCCATGGCTGATTCTCAACAGGTTCAGCACCATAGATGAAGGTGTCATTCTGCCAGTCGTGATAGAAATTCCCGAGAAACTCTTCCGGTGCCTGGGGAAATACCTGCTCCTGGTCAGCCGGGTTAACTCGCAGGAATTCAATTTCCTTCAGCAGCTTAATATGATGGAGGTAGTTGTTTCTCAAAAGCTGCTGCCGGATAATCTTTTCTTCCTCTATCTTGCGTTGGCGGCGTGTCTCCGATTCATATCCCGGTCCCTCAAGATTTTCGATTTCTTCCATGAATAGTTCAAAATCAGCACCATATTGCATTTTTTTCAGGTACTGGTACTCGTTGCTTCTGCCGGAGAAGATCAGGTCAGGCTCCAAGTTGACGACCGCCTGCCTGAAGGCTGCCCGGCGGAGCTGCTCACTGTCGACCAGTATGCCGAGAGAGTCTCGCAGCCGTGCCCGGTAGCTTGCATGTGATTCATATTCCCTGCGGTCCAGGTCAAGATGCGCTATCAGTTCTTTGAACTGGGCTGGAGTAAGCTGGTCGCAAAGATGGTAGAGCAGCCAGACAGTGGCAACATTCTCAGAAAACACTCCGGCCCAGTTCATTGAAACCTGTTTATGCGGGCTGTCATGATCGGGCCTGGGGAAATAAGCCTGTTTCTGGTAAACAAACAGGTTTCTTTCGTTGTCAAGGGGATCGATGCTGTTCCAGCCAAGCTGCAGAGCAGCGGTGTAAACCAGGGGCTTGATGGCTGAACCCATGGGGCGTTTGGCCGACACTGCACGATTGTAAAAATGATTCTCCATGCCCCCGACCATGCTCCGGATGGTTCCGTCCTTTAAGGCGAGCAGCCCGCCCTGGATCTCAGGGTATTTTTCCAGGTCAAGCAGAACAATCTTGTTGACCGGATCAATCTTCCGGACGCTTACAAAGATCCTGTCCCCGACGCTGAAACCTTCGAGGAAGCCAGTCGCGTCCCCTTCAGTGGCCTCGGTCCAGCGTTCTTTCTTCCATTTGACAAGAGAATCAACAACGGGGTAGAAACCGGCCCGGTCAATGGTGCCTGTTATGTTCTGTTTGCCGCCCAGTTTCCCCAGGGCAACCTTGATCTGTGGCTCAGCCGAGATATCTATGGCGGAAACGGTTCCAAAGAGAAAGGCCCCGGTAAAAAGATCCCAGTCTCCGGCTTGGGTCAGACCGGCATAATATTGCTGCAGCTCTTCATGCGTATAGCCCTTCAGCCTGACGCTCAGCCTGGATAACTGTTTGCGCAGGCTGTAAAAGGCCTGCTCCTGGAGATCCTTTTCAATTGTTGTGTATATTCTTATACCCGAGGTGGCAACGTTGTCTATGCCATTGGCAGCCAGGGCCTCCTCTACTTCGGGAACGGCCAGGCCCATCTTGACAAAATCCATGAGAGTATTCAGAGGGAAGAACATCTGGCCCTGTTCAAAGGCTATCTCCTGCTGCCTGTATTCTTCAAGTTGAGCGGTGGAGATCATGCCGAGCTTGTGCATCTGCCCTAGTACATAATCGGCACGCTGTCGCGCCCGCTGCATGGCCAACTCGGCCATCTCTTCATTGTCCTTGATAAATGGGTTGTAATAATTGGGTCTTTTGACACTTCCGGCAATAAAGGCGCATTCAAGAGTGTTCAGTTCAGCAGCCGGTTTGTTGAAGTAATATTTGGCAGCCACCCCGAGACCGTGACCGTTGCCGCTGACATAGAACTGGTTGGCATAGAATTCCAGTATTTTTTCCTTGGGATAATGGTATTCAAGCCGGAAGGCATAGAGAAGTTCGGTCAATTTTGACCTGATGGAACGATCCTTTCTTTTGAACAGGTTTTTTGCAGCCTGCTGGGTGATGGTGCTTCCCCCCTGGACAATTTTCCCGGCCCTGATGTTTGCGATGAGGGCCCGCATGACGCCGGGGATATCTAAGCCGAAATGTTCGAAAAAATTGTTATCTTCAGCAGCGACAATGGCATTAACGAAATCCGCGGGGATTTCATCATACTGGATATACTGACGGTGGGCCTCCTGGAAGAATACGCCTATTTTGTTCTGGCCGTCGCTGTAAAAGACCGGGCTCTCCATGGAAAGGATTTTTTTTATATTGCCCTGGTCGATTTCTTCCCCGGGATACCAGACAACCAGCCAGAAAAAGACGCAGACACAGGCTAGGGTCGCAGCACCAGTCAGGACTGCTATGCTATAGAGTAATTTTTTAGACATAAACGGCTGGTCATTATAGAAAACAGATTTTTAATATAACATATGGTAATTTAAAAAGAAAAAAATAAACGCGGGCGGGCGTGTATATTATGCATGTCGGCCAGATTCTGTTCCCATGGAAGACGGTTTGTTCGGAAATTGTCCTGGAAGAAACAGCCCGCTATTTTTCACTAAAAACTTCTTAAATTCAAGTGCTGTCTTATTTTTTCTTGCAGTATCAAGGAAATATATGGTAAATATTAAGAAATTTGTCGGGGTATTCTTGCCCTGACTTTGTACGCCATCCGCGAACATTTATGCCCCTTGAGGATCCATTCCTTGCTGCATGCCCCGGGGGGGGTGGGGAGTGAAGTGATTCAGTAATGTAGTTTGCGAAAGGAGATTCACTACAGTTTGCTGCGGGAGCTTCAATTCATTGAAGAAATTGCAAACCGGCACCCGCCAGCCAATTACTCACGGGATTAATCAGTGGAAAACCATCCTGTTCTTTCTATTTCGGCATATTGCCTGCTTCAGTGAAATTGCGGGTTGTAGCCATCCTGCAATCATTCCATAAGGAAACGAATGAGAATCAATAGGCCAGTTCTTTATAAAATCCTCGCCACTATTTGTTTTACCACGCTTGTTTCTGCCTGTGCCCCCTTAAAAACGGGGAACATGGAAAAACAGGAGCCTCCCCAGGAAACGATTTCAGCTGCCTGGCATCAAAGTCCTGACTGGGGAGTATCCGATACCTATGCAACTCTGCCTGAGCCCGATACTGAACAGGGGGGAATGTTGCAGGGAGATGTGGAGCCTGAGCCTGAACAGACAATAGATCAGGAACTTATCGATCTTCAGAATCTCGGGACATGGGAACAGGGGGTGCCGGCACAGGTTTATTCCGAAGACGAGGTTGAATATGATTTTCCCGTGACGGTGAATCGGCAGGTCGAATATTACCTTGACTTCTTTACAGGGAAAGGCCGAAAGAGTTTTGCCCTCTGGCTTGAACGGTCGGGCCGCTATGTCCCCATGATCCATCAGCAACTCGTTGAGGCCGGACTGCCCAGGGATCTGGCCTATCTGGCCATGATTGAAAGCGGTTATAATGAAAGGGCGTATTCACGGGCCAAAGCAGTGGGAATCTGGCAGTTCATCGCGTCAACCGGCCGCAATTATGGCCTTGAAATTAACTCCTATGTTGATGAGCGGCGTGACCCGATCAAATCCACCCGGGCAGCTGTGGCATACCTCAGTGCCCTGTATGACGAGTTTGATTCCTGGCATCTTGCTGTTGCTGCCTATAATGCCGGGGAAGGTAAAATCAGAAAGGCTATCAGAAAATACGATACAACAGATTTCTGGGAAATCGCCCAGGGCAAGTACCTGAAGCTGGAAACAAAACGCTATGTTCCCAAGCTGATAGCTGCCATAATCATTGCCAAGGAGCCTGAAAAATATGGCTTCGACAATATACAGTATGAAGCGGCGCTGGATTATGAAACGGTGAATGTCCCCCGCTGGACCTCTGTTAAGGCTGTAGCACTGGCCTGCAACATGAAGCCGGATGATTTGAAAAAATACAACAACGAGTTGCGCAAGGAGTTTACGCCGCCGGACAGGTCTCCTTACCCCTTTAAAGTTCCGGCTGGGAAGGGCCGGGATGCTGAGAAGAACCTGCCCCGGGTTCAGGCCGTTGTTTCCACAGGCTTCAAGACGCATACGGTCAGGTCAGGCGAAACGTTAAACAGTATCTGCAGAAAATACGGCCTTACAAAAACAGTTATTCTCAAATCGAACAACCTGCGCTCTGCCGGCTTGCAACCAGGTATGCGGTTGCGCATACCTTACCAGACCACGACATATGAAATGCTTCCCGAGGGAACGGTTGCCAGGGGCTATCTGGCCGCAGAGGCCTCGGATGGCAGTTTTATTATCCATAAGGTGCGTGCAGGCGACACAGTATATGAACTGGCAAGGTTCTACAATGTCCCGGTTCATTTGATCGCGGCCTGGAATGATATTGATGATATCAGTAGGATCAGGGCCGGCCAGCAGCTGGTTTTTTATGTGCGGAAAGCGGAAACAACCCGGCTGGCGAGTGTTTCTTCCTCCGGAGACACTGTAAAGCAATTGGCCCCTGGGCGCATGAAAGAAGCAGTCATCGATGATGCGGAACAACAGGTAAAAGTTGAGCTTGCCGGCGTGCGTGCGGAGCTCGAAAGTTCAGATACCAATGAATATTACCAGGTAAAAGAGGGGGATTCACTCTGGTCCATTGCCAGGCAGTATAATGTTGATGTTCGCGACTTAAGAAGTCGCAACGGGCTCGCATCTAACGTCATTCATGCCGGCGACAGGCTTCAGATCGGGGGTGCCTCCGGTAAGGCGGCAGCGGAATTCTACTACCAGGTGCACAGCGGCGATTCACTCTGGACCATCGCCAGGCAGCATGATGTTTCCCCGGAGGAGATCAGGCAATGGAACAACCTTCGTGACAATGTGATCCACCCGGGGAATCGTCTGGTGCTCAGGATAGCAGACGCTGGAGAACCTGTTGCTGATACCTATTACCAGGTGCGCAGCGGCGATTCGCTCTGGTCCATTGCCAGGCAGTATGATGTATCTCCGGATGAGATCAAGGATTGGAACAACCTTCCTGACAATGTGATCCATCCTGGAAATCGTTTGGTTCTCAGGGTAGCCGACGCAGGGGGACCCGTGGTAGATACCTATTATCAGGTGCGCAGTGGCGACTCACTCTGGTCCATTGCCAGGCAGCATGATGTGTCTCCGGATGAGATCAAGAAGTGGAACAATCTGAAAAACAGCACAATCCATCCCGGCAACCGGCTGATCCTGAAAATTGCCAGCGGCGGTTGATTCCATGCAATTAACACCCGTTTTTATCAATTTCCTGAATCCCTCCTGAAATTCCTCATTAGTTTGGTCAGTGGCAGGGCAGAGGTTTTTTTGTTTCCCTGCACCATGGCAGCATGTTTTTACTTGCACAGTTTGGTGCAATGCTTATGATTCCTGCACTCGTTTAGGGGAATTTCAGAGTAGAGAAGCGTGACCGGAATTGGGCAGCGCCAATTCCGGCGCAGAAAGAAATAAAATTATATCCGCAACCTATGACTGGAAACAACCATTACATTAATGAGCGGGAAGGCAGCAGCACTGTTTATCCTGACGATGTCCAGGTATTCAGCCTGGACGGTCGGGAGATTTTCCTGGTTGGCACAGCACATGTTTCAAAGGAATCGGTTGACTTGGTCAGGAAGGTAATTGCCAACGAAAAACCTGACCGTGTCTGTGTGGAACTTGATGACAAGAGATACAAGGCCCTTTCCGGGAGAAAGCGCTGGGAGTCTCTCGATCTCAGGGAGATAATCAGGAAGAAGCAACTGGCCACCCTCCTTGTTAACCTGATCCTGGCATCCTATCAGAAAAAACTTGGAATGCAGCTTGGTGTTATGCCCGGGGCAGAGCTGCTGGAGGCTGTCCGTGAGGCTGAAAAACATGACATCCCCGTTTCTTTATGCGACCGTGATGTCCGGGTAACGCTCCGCAGGGCATGGCATGAAACCACTTTTTTTAAAAAGGGATATCTCCTGGCCACCCTCCTGGCGAGCCTCTTTGACACGACAGAGATCACTGAGGAAAAACTGGAGCAGCTGAAGAAAAAGGATGTACTGTCGGAGCTGATGTCTGAACTGGGCGAGGCCATGCCGGAGCTCAAGAAGGTTCTTATAGACGAGAGGGATATATACCTGGCTGAAAAAATAAAAATGTCATCAGGCCGCAGAGTGGTGGCAATAGTCGGTGCCGGGCATGTGGAAGGGATCATGAAGAGAATAGGCGAGGATCATAGTCAGATGCTGCCTGCAATAAGCATCTTCCCCCCTGTTTCTTCATCGTTCAAAGCCCTGGGCTGGACAATCCCCCTATTGATCATCGGCTCTCTCGCAGCTATCGGGATTCAGAAAGGTACCGGCGCGGCTGGCGCCAATCTGCTCTACTGGATACTGGCAAACGGAATCCCGTCAGCCATAGGAGCGCTGCTGGCCTGGGCCCATCCGCTTACCATTGCGAGCGCTTTTGCAGCAGCTCCCTTAACCAGTCTTACGCCGGTCATCGGGGCGGGGTATGTTACCGCTTTTGTCCAGGTTCTGGTATGTCCCCCGGTTGTCAAGGAGTTCGAGACTGTCGCTGAAGACATGGCATCATTTGGAGGCTGGTGGCGAAACAAACTGCTGCGTGTTTTCCTTGCATTTCTGCTGCCAGGGCTAGGCAGCATGATCGGGACCTGGATCGGTGGAGTTGAGATACTATCGAATCTTTTTTGAGACCAGCTGCAGGGACCTTTGCCCCAAGGGGGAACGGTCTACAGCGGGTCCATTATGAAATATTGCCGGAAATCGCCGGAATAGGGATATGCAGACACAACAGGAAGGAAAGAAATTCAGCAGCCGACAGTTGCGGTACCTCAGAGGCCTGGGGCATCACCTGAAACCGCTGGTCATGCTTGGCCGGGAAGGGATGACTGACAATGTCGTCAGTGCGGCGAATGCGGTACTCTCCGCCCATGAGCTGGTAAAGGTCAGGATTGGCAACGGCTGCCTCCTGGAGCGGCGGGAAGCCGCTGCTGTTCTTGCCGCAAGAACCGGATCGGAAATTGTCAGTGTACTGGGCAAAACCTTTTTGATCTTCCGCGCAAATCCTGACCGGCATAAGGATGAAAGGATAAAATTGCCGGGGTAGGCTTGAAGTCAAGGTTCAGCAGCAGGAAATCGGAATAGCGCAGAGCCCTGCCATACGGGAACTTCCGAGATGGATCGGCAGGCTGCTCCCGCTACTGACTCCCGCAGATATATAATGCACATGCCAGGGAATAGAGTTTATGGCTCGGGATACCATTTTTGAAACAAAATCACCTGCAGAGAGGTTTGAGTTCAATGACCGGGTGGCGGATGTATTTGATGACATGCTTGACCGCTCCGTTCCTTTCTACAGGCAGGTTATTGAAATGACTGCTGAGATCATGGGCCGGTCTCTAAAGCCTGGTGACAGGGTCTATGACCTCGGCTGTTCAACAGGCACAACACTTTTATTCCTCGCCAGGGAGCTGGCCCACAAGAAACTTGTCTTCACCGGGGTGGATAACTCAAAGGCCATGCTGGACAGGGCCTTGCGCAAGATGCAAATGTTCTCCATGTCCGGCAGCATTGATTTTATCGAGCATGATATCACCCGGGTCGCGCTTGCCGAAGCCGGCGGTGTGATCCTGAACTATACCCTGCAGTTTATCACGCCGGCGATCAGGGGGGAGTTCCTCCGGAGAATCTGCAAGGAACTGCGTGACGGGGGCGTCCTGGTCCTGAGTGAAAAGGTAGTCTGCCCGGATAGAGATCGAAACGAGCAATTCCTGGGATCATACCACCGGTACAAAAAGAGAAGGGGGTACTCTGAGCTTGAAATTGCCAACAAGCGAGAGGCCCTTGAAAATGTCCTGACCCCTCTATCCATAGAGGAAAACGCCTCTCTCCTCCGGCAGGCAGGATTCACCCGGGTTGATACCTTTTTCCAGTGGTTTAATTTTGTGTCATTCGTTGCCTGCAAGTAAAATCTTCCCTTTATCCTTATGGAATATCTTGATCATCTTCCCAATGCTGAACGTCATGCAATCCGGGACCTCCTGCAGGAAAAAGAGCACTGGCTGGCCCTGGGTAAAAAAGGTGTGGAGCGTTTTCGGCAGCCCTATGAATCGGTTCGGCATATACGGGCCGGCCATTGCGACTTTTCAGGAGACGTGGTGAGGATCGGTTCGCCTGAAGAGCTTTCAGGCCGGGAGGCTGAGAAGGTCTTTCGGGCCATGCGGAGCTTCATGCCCTGGCGCAAGGGGCCGTTTGAAATCTTTGGAACAGCTATAGATGCCGAGTGGCGCAGCGAACGCAAATGGAACCGGGTGGAACCTGAGTTGCCTGATATGCAGGGGAAGGCCGTGGCGGATATCGGTTGCAACAACGGCTATTACATGTTCAGGATGAGCCATCGCCAGCCGGAATTTGTACTCGGGTTTGAACCCTATCTGCAGCATTACTATACCTTCAAAACCCTGAATTCTTTTGCAGCTGCCCCAAACCTGTTTTGCGAACTGCTTGGTATCGAGCATATCAAGTTGTTCCGGAACAGCTTCGACATTGTTTTCCTTATGGGCATCCTGTATCACCGCTCCTCCCCGGTTGAAGTGCTGCGGGATATCAGGAGGGCCATGAAACCTGGAGGGGTTCTGATTGTTGAGTCCCAGGGTATTCCAGGCGATGAACCGGTGGCTTTTTTCCCGGAGAAGAGCTATGCCAAGGTTCCCGGCACCTATTTTGTACCGTCTGGCGCCTGCCTCTCCAACTGGTTGTCACGGGCGGGTTTTTCAAGGGTAAGATTATTTTGCAGCCATCCAATGTCCAGCCGGGAACAGCGTCGCACGGAGTGGATGACCTTCGAGTCATACGATGATTTTATCGATAGAGACGACCCTTCCTTGACCGTGGAAGGATATCCCGCTCCTGTCAGGTTGTATGCCCGCGCTGAGAATCCTTCATAATTTCTCCACAGTATAGTCAGGATTAAAGGCGGAGACCAGCCAGTTTTTCGTTGACTCCTGAGAGGAATAATATTACTTTGTGTACATACGCTCTTAACATATTGGAAAAATTGAAACAATAATTCCTATAATCACGTATAGGGAAACGGCCAAGAAATGATGGACAATCATCTTGATTGTAAGCCCATTGCAAAAAGGCGAATACTGGTAGGGAATTGCCGCTTGCTGGGAAACATATCTGTTCCCGTTGTTCTCCTGTTTGTCCTGTTGCTGGGATCTTTATCGGGCTTCGGCTTTTATCTCAAAAGCACAGCTCTTGCAGAGTATCTCTCCTGGCTCGATGCTGATAAACAGTTCAGTGAACTGCAGTCTCTGAAAGAGAGCAACAAATGGTTGAAAAGAAGCTTTATCAACCTGACGGAAGAAGAGATAGCGCTTCTTGACTCTGCCGTACAGGACCTGTATAACAAGAGCAAAACCATCGAAACCCTTTTAGACAGCGTTGGGGTGGACATGCAGTTTCAGGTCGGCAGCGAGAACAGCGGTGGTCCTTTTGCGAGTCTCACTGAAACAGACCAGGATGAGTTGATCCTGCGGAAAGATCAGTATCTTGATGCCATTCTCAACGTTCCCCTTGGAGTTCCCTCTGTAGGGAAGATCACCTCAAAGTTCGGCCGGAGGATTGATCCGATTAACGGTAAACCGGCATATCATTGGGGGTTGGATATCAGGGGCCGTTTGGGCTCGGAAGTTACGGCAACTGCGAACGGTATTGTCATTGCCCAGAAGTATGACAGGATCCGCGGAAGACACATCATGCTTGACCATGGCAACGGCTTTGTAACCAAGTACGCCCACCTTAAAAAAAGTCTGGTGCAGGAGGGTGATACGGTAGAAAAAGGTCAGGTCATAGGCCTTTTAGGTAACAGCGGCAGAAGCACCGGCCCCCATGTCCACTATGAAATTCTCTACGAGAACAAGATTGTAAACCCCACCAGGTTTGTCAAAATCGAGAAACATCTCAACACGACCCGGAAGAATCAGTAACCGCCCCTGGAAGAATTGGCGCATTGCAGAAAGAGCGGTTCGGGTCTTAAAAAACATACCCTCACTAAAGATTTCCGGACCAGTATCTTATGGAAATGGGAGCAGGAGAAAAGGCCCAGAGCATCAAGCCTG
>Ga0111148_1086_pt1 | contig 10675 bp, 9 predicted proteins | sample DeeMarSeWOR28_12_FD_80359 | JGI IMG/M metagenome (GOLD analysis project Ga0111148, IMG submission 80359) | Desulfobacterales bacterium SG8_35 | reverse complement strand
CAACCTCTGAAAAACTTTCCCTTCAAACCTCTAAAGTGGATGAAGGCATCGTTAAAGAAAAGGTTCAAACTGAAGCGAAGACCAAAATTCTTCTGCCGGAAGTTAAGAAGATAAAACCTGAAGTTGCCACTCCTGGTGAAAAAGAAGATGAGCCTGAACCTGAAGTTGCCACTCCTGGTGAAAAGGAAGATGAGCCTGAACCTGAAGTTGCCACTCTTGGTGAAAAGGAAGATGAGCCTGAACCTGAAATGAAACTTCAGGAAAATTTAGAATCCACAAAAGCTATCGAGTATGCCAGGATATCTGTGGGGGCTAATATTCGATCCGATGCATCAATGACTTCAAAAGTCTTGCACACTGTTCCGCCAGGATACCCTGTGGCGGTTTTATCAAGACAGGCAGATTGGCTCCTGGTGGAGGATTACCGGGAAAGAAAGGGCTGGGTTTTTGCATCTCTAGTTAAAGAGCCGAAAACAGTAATTATCAAAACTTCTAAGGGAAATTTACGAAACGGCCCGAGTTTAGAGGATGGCATCATCGTTCAGCTGGATCACGAAAAAATAATGCCAGTGCTAGAAAGAAGTGGCGAGTGGCTGAAGGTGACTGATTTTGAAGGGTTAACCGGTTGGCTTCACCAGAGGGACATCTGGCCAACAGTGGTAATATATTGAGTCAAATTTTGTATTACAGAGCGGTAGATTGTGATAAGATCTTGACAACGACTCATATTTTTTCTAGGACTATTTAATAGGGCTGAGCGTTTCACATACACTACATAACCAAATTTGCTTGAAGGAAGGAAAGGTAAACAGCTGGTCATTAATGAGGATAGATGTGTTGCAACAACTAAAGCTGAGTAGTCCATGAGGATGGCTCAGCTTTTTTAATTTTACAAACCAAAAAGGGGATATGCTATGAAGATTTCATCTCTTTTCATTGCAAGCATGATGGCAATATCATTACTAATAGGATTATCCTGCAATACAGCAATAGCAGAAGATGATGGGGCAAATTTTGTTAAAGAACTACTTGAAAACGATAAAGTTTTGGTTACTGAGTCAAGACGTCATCCTGGTACAATCGTGCCAATGCATACTCATGGTCCCTTTGTGGCCTATATCTTTGAAGCCTGTAAAGTTAAATTTACCTTTCCTGATGGCAAATCAGTTGTAAAAGAAATTCCTGCTGGAAAAGTAATTTGGAGTGACGGATGTACACATAAAGTTGAAGTCCTTGGTAACACTGACTTTCATGTTTTGCATGTTGAAATAAAATAACTATACGAAAGTATTGTTTCAGTCATATAAGGGCAGGTAAATAAATCTGCCCTTATATGATTCATAAGTTTCAATTTTTATTTTCCCAAAAGCGTTCCAGAAATTGCTGGTATCAGTGTATCGTAAAGGCGGCAGAGAAGGTCGGGACCTTGATGCATTGCAGTTAGCACAAGTATGTGAAAAACTTGGTACCGGAGAGATATTACTCAACTGTATTGACAAGGACGGTACTAATAGTGGCTTTGACATTGAACTTGTGAAACATATTAGGAAAACATCTCCATCCCGTTAATCGCCTCCAGTGGTGCCGGAAAGGTTGAACTCTTCTCCGAGGTCTTTGAAAAAACCGATATGGAGGCAGCCCTGCCTGCAGGTATTTTCCACAGGGAAGAGGTGCGCATCGAGGGCTGTAAAGCAGCATATACGGAAGCGAGGGATAGAGACTAGGTAGGTATAAATTATCAACTGAGGAGAACGCTTCAATGCGTATCAAAATTTTTCTTATATTTGCCCTGCTGCTGGCATCAGTCGCTGCCTGTGCTCAGAGTTCCACCTTTACTGATCTGACGGCTGAAGAGGTGAAAAAAAGGATTGATCAACCAGGAAAGGTGTTGATTGTGGATACACGGCCTGAAAAAGAATACAGGCAGGCTCATATTCCGACCGCCATCAATATTCCGTCGTCGCAATTCAAATCAATCAGAAACCTCTTGCCGCAGGACAAGGTTATGCCCATCATTTTTTACTGCCGGGGGTACAGTTGAGGGCTTTCAACTAAAGCCGCGGTTGCGGCTCAGGCAGAGGGCTACACGAATATCTTCACTTTCCAGGGTGGTTTCCCTGAATGGACCTCTCGCGGATACCCCATCGCTAAACCCTGAAGATAGATTGAATAAAGGGTATAGAGATACGATAGATATTGATAGCGGAAATATCAGTGCCACATTTTCATAAATTCCATCATACTTAAGGATAATAGCCTAATAACAGCCTAATTATGAAGGTGTTTTTTCACGAAGATTTCTACGAGGAATATACCTCTGACCCTGCGGCCGAGACCGGCAGGATGGAGGCAATTGTCAAAGAGATTGAACCGTTCGTTGATATCGTATCGTGTAAGCCGGCCTCAGAAGAAATTCTCCTTGCTGCGCACTCTAAAGCGCACATAGAGGAGATCAGAAGAGTTGGCCTTTTCGATATTGCTGCTTTAGCCGCCGGCGGTGCTATCCAGGCGGCTGAAGCTGGTTTGAAGGAGCCAAGCTTTGGTCTTATCAGACCGCCAGGGCACCACGCATCGTCAAACAGCTGCTGGGGATTTTGCTTTTTCAATAATATGGCTGTATCGATCTATAATTTAAAAAGAAACGGTCTTTTGGACCGGGCTTTTATCCTCGATTTTGACCTTCACTTCGGTGACGGGAATGTAAATATCCTTGGGGGTGAACCCTGGGTGGAGATCTTAAATCCGGAATCACACAACCGCAAAAGCTATCTTGACGAGGTGGAAATGGCTCTAGGCAAAACCAAGGCTGACGTCATTGCGGTTTCAGCAGGGTTTGACCATCACGTTAATGACTGGGGCGGCCTGCTTTACTCAGAGGACTACATGTTAATGGCCAAATGGGTTCGGGAGACAGCAGCCCGAAATGGAGGTGGGTGCTATGGAATACTTGAAGGTGGATATAATCATAATGTCCTAGGCAAAAACGTCCTTGCTTTTCTCCAAGGTCTGGATAGTGATTTGATAACCTCTGGGAGGAGGTCCCCATTGAGGCTGTGAAGAAGCACATGTGGGAAAGTGATATTGAGACTCGATAGACAGTGACACTATCAGTGTGCATTGAAAAGGCCCTTTCCTTAATTGGAGGGGCCTCTCTATTAGTATATGTTTCTGATAGATATGTAAGTAAATATTAAGTTATCAGGCAAATTAATATCAAATGAATAGCACACCAAATAAATTAAGAAAAATTGGACTTGACCAATGGTTCCTGGAAACTGTTCCCCCAGAACACCTGGAACAGTTTGATTTGGCAAGAGTAGTAGCTGTTCACAAGGATAGATATACTTTGAGCAACGGTGAGGTTAATATTCAATCAGAATTGATTGGAAAAATAATGTTTAGTGCTTCATCTCCTTTAGATTACCCGGCTGTAGGGGATTGGGTCCTTGCAAATTTCTTTGATGAGAATACATTCTCAATTATACACCAAATCTTACCTCGAAAGTCTTTACTTAAACGAAAAACACCCGGAAGGAAAGTTGATTTCCAGTTGATTGGTTCCAATATCGATGTTGCATTCATTGTACAATCTCTGAATGAAAACTTTAACCTACGGCGCCTTGAACGATATCTTGTCATGGTCAACGAAAGTGATATCCGGCCAATTGTGCTTTTGAGCAAGAGTGACCTGCTTTCATTGGAAGATACCAAAAGCAGAATAGCAGATATCAATAAAATTATGCCCCGTTTGGAAGTGATACCTTTCAGTAATGAAAATGAATCCGGTATAGACAGTGTAAAAGAAATTATGAAACCCGGCCTGACCTATTGCCTGTTGGGATCTTCAGGAGTTGGCAAAACGAGTTTAATACATAACCTCATAGGTGACTCAATATTTAAAACTAAAACGGTCAGCAAAAAAGAGAGTAAGGGCAGGCATGCGACAACACATAGACACTTGATTAAGCTGGATTGCGGAGCAATGATAATTGACACACCCGGAATGAGAGAACTGGGAAATTTCTCAATAGAAACCGGGCTTGAAGAAACATTTTCTGAGATAAAAGTTCTTTCTGAAAAATGTCATTTCAACGATTGTACTCATGTGGGTGCAAAAGGTTGTGCTGTGCTTGAAGCTTTAGAAAACGGTCAATTACCAGATGAACGTTATCAGAATTATATAAAGATGACTAGGGAGTCCACCTACAATGAAATGTCATATTTGGAGAAAAGAAGAAAAGACAGGCAGTTTGGCAAGCTCTGCAAAAATGTGATGAAGAGTAAAAAGAACCGGGATAGCACCTGACAATGCACTTTACTGGACTCCTGATACTGAAGCTGTTAATGAGCATATGCGGGAGCGAGATACTGAGACGCGATAGATAATTATAGTATCAGTGTCCATTGAAAAAGGCCCCTCCCAAGTCACCAGGAAGGGCCTTTGTTTTTGTGTTCACGTGACCAGGGGATATAGTGAAATTTTAGGGAATGATTTTTGAATTTAGGTTTTTTCCCAGCAATTGAAACCTAGTTAACTTAAACATAATGAATGTTATTTTTAGTATTGTGTGAGCAGGAACCTAAATACCTGCATCAGTTACTATAGAACAAGAGAAAAAAGAGAGGGAGTATGAAACCGACCGCAGTAAGCCATGCACCTCTACCGGAAATTCCTTTTTTTCCCCGTAGAACAAAAAGCCCTGTCAATGCAAGGATACCCAAGCAAATTGCATAGAGGTCTGCAAACCAGGTCCACAGTCTTTTCGGATGATTCAGATGGAGAAAGTTAACCTGAAACAAAAAGGGACGTTTGGCTGCTTTTTCCTGAACAACATTGCCGGTTAACAACTCTACATCAATGATATTGCCTTCCTGATATATTTTCAGGGAATCAGAGTTTGGTTGAAATGTTTTTTTGAACTCAGGACCTATTTCGAGTTTTTTCAAAATGTTCCTGACTTCTTGATCTGTAACCAGCCTGCCTTCGCTTAAAACCGGGCCAATATTGCTTTTGACCTTTTCAATTTTGTAGGTGGGGTTCCAATCATGAATATGGTTGACTGCCACTCCTGAAATCACGTAAATAATGGTCAGACCAAAACAAAGATAGCCCAGATCCCGATGAATGATATTATTCCATCTCCGCCAATTCATACCTTATACCTTTGGTGAGAATGAAAAGTTAAATCACTCTGTAATCTCTGCTCCCAAAGCTTTTATCCTGTACACTGTCATGCCGCTGGAAACACTTGCCGGGTCAAATGATTCGCCTTTTTCCTCGGCCGTATGCTGAAGCCAGGCAATGGCCTCCTCTTTTGAATATTTGAGAGCCTCAATCTCACCTTCAACCAAGGCTTCCTTGCCGCGCGCACTCATTGGAAAAACGATTACCCCATCCAGGACTTTGATCTGGATTTTTTCAAATGGTTTGTCACTGGCAAGATACATCCAACAGCCACGCTTGGCACATACATCAACAACCATGCCCTTCACCAGAACTTTCTTGCCGACAAACTGTTCCGGTGCTGCAAGTATTTCAGAAATTTTTGTTATCTCTGAGATGGTAAGCTTTTCACCAAATGTTTCTACATTTGAGGCAAAAGCATATGTATTGAGCAGTGCCACAAACAACAATGATATTATGATTCTTCCGACTTTCATGTTTCAGGCCTCCTGAAAAAACTTTTGTATAGATCTTGCTTATTATTAGATAATTAAAAACAAAGGGTTATCCAATTGATAGGTACTATTTATGTAAAGTCAAGATGTCTTAGCACAAAAATAATTCATATCTAGTTAAAGTACTGCCACGAAGGTTGAACACTTCTCGGAGGTCTTTCAAAAGGCCGTTGTGGAAGCAGCATAGGCTGCTGGTATATACACAGGGAGGAAGTGCCCATTGATATGGGCCATGAAAGAACATATTAGGAAACGGGGAATTGAGACGCAATGAATAGTGGCACTTTCAGTGCACCGCAAGAGGTATTCAGGAAAACAAGAAATCTACTCAATCCATTTGGTACTGGGCGACCATGGAAATCTCTATTCTGAATTTTCCATTGTTTACATTCTGTAGAACTTGATATATATAGATATATTAGTAGATTATGGCATATACTTCTTTTCCTGGTCTACAGGAACGGGCTGTAAGTCATATTTATTGATAAAGTTGGAGTAAGGAATGCTAACCTGAAGCATTAAATACGTTCTATCAACTTCATGCAGAAAGCAGACACAAAAGAACAACAGGAAATTCCAGCATCAACATCCCTTCCGGACAAGAAATTGCAGGATGCCAGGCAGCTAATTAACATTTTTATCCTGGCGTGGAAGAATTATGGTCTGTATCCGGAGGACCATGTATCCACTATAAAATCCTTTGAAAAACTTGTTGCCGCATTCGGCAATTTTTTCGCGATTCATGGCAATCTGCATCTGACTGTGGAAAAAGACCGATTCCTTTGCGAGTCTGAAATCATCCATGAAGTCTCACCGGAGTCCCCCTCGGAAGACATCATTACCCTACTCTATCGTGACGGTATCAAATGGGTTGAGTTTCAAGAGGGCCTTACCCTTGAGGAGATCGCCTCCTTTTTCAGAATAGCTTATAAATACAGGCTGTTCGTAGAGGAGACCGAGGGAGACATCGTCACCGCTCTGATGGATGAAGAACTTGAATATATAGATTTCAAGGCGGTTGATATTTTCTGGCAGGATCTGCTGCTCATGGATTTTTCCCAACTTCCCCCCCCCGCTCCACCGCCGGAAGAAGTCGCTGATCAAAATGAAACGGATCAGTCTCAGCAACCTGCAGGACCGGATGGCGAGGACACTTATGCCAGAAGTATTGCCGATCCATCGATCAGTGATGCCCAACTGGAGCTGTCCAACACCGATTACGAAATACTTCAGCAAATGGTCCAGGAGGAAGAAAGCTGGGTTTTAACAGAGGACCTTATTGAAGTATTGATGATTATTCTTAAAAGCCAGTCCGACCAGGAAAAATTCGCCGCGGTTCTTGAGTTCATCTCGGAAGAGGCTATTGAAACAATTAAGCTGGAAAGCTTCGATCTGCTGGCCAAATTATTGCAGTCACTGCACAAGCTCTTCTCCCCAGAGACATCAACTGAACAGATTTGGCAGAGCTCCCGCATCGACCGATTTTTCCAGGACCTGTCCAGGCCTGAAGTTTTTCAACTGATCAGCGATAAGCTCTTGAAGCTGCAAAGGATTGAAATTGAAAAGCTAAAGGCTCTGGGCCAGGCACTTCTTTATCTCTCCCCGGAGATTATCCCTTTTCTGGTGCCGGTCATCCTGCAGAGCAGTTCACACGACATTCAAAAGATGGTCTCGCTAGTGATAGTAAACCTTTGTCAACGTGACATCAGGCCCCTTGAAAAAATTGTGAGACAGCATGGCACGGAGATGGGAGATAAGCTTCTGTTCATTCTGAATCGCCTGCAGGGGGACAGGATAAATAACATTCTTTTCAAGATGTGCGAACACCCTACTGACAAGGTGCGCAGGAAAGCGATCAAAATACTTGTTGACAGGGATCCCAAGTATGCCCAAAAACTGTTTTCACTCATTGATGACCCAAGCAAAGAGATACGCACCTGTATCCTAGCAGCTGTTGCAAAACATAAATCCAGTACATTGGAAAATTTGCTGTTGAACTATTTGAGCGGAAACTCCGCCAATAAAGATCCGGCCCATATTCTTGCCTGTTATGAGGCCCTTGGCCGCTGCGGTTCGAACAAGGCTGTTACGTTCCTGCAAAAAATACTCCTGAGCCGGGGATGGAACAGTTTTATGGGTTCAGGAAAATTGATTTTCCGCGAGGGTGCAGCCATTGCCCTGGCATTGCTCGATACCCCGGAAGCAAAGGATGTTCTCCAGAAAGCTTCAAAAAGCAGATTCAAGGTGATCAAGAAAGCTTTTGATAGAACTAAGACGATAACTGTCTCTGGAGAAAACACCAATGACTGAAACGTCAAAATACAGATCCTATTCCCAGTTTGAAGAATTCCTGCATAACTTCTACAGCCTGAGCCAAACAGCAAGAATTCACAGTGAAAACCATACCCTGGTTTTAGAGGGAATTGAGAAATTCTCTGAATCCATAAACAGCTGCATGGAGAATGAATCACTGACGTACAAAATCTCCAACGACCAGTTGTATGTTGATGATGAAAAGCTCCCCTATAACAGGACGACAAAAAATCTTTTTGATAACATTATACGTTTCTTTGACACCCGCGGCCTGGAAGGAGTGCGCTTGCTCAAAGCTGTGAAGCATGCCCCTGCAAAGGAAATCCTGGCTTTCATGCGGTTGCTGGACAATTCCAGTCAGCAGCCGGAACCCCTCACCTGGCTTACAAAGAGCCTTGCTGCAGAAAATATCCAATGGGTTGAACTGATCAGGAAAACGGAAAGACCTCAGGATGAGGAATCTTACAAGAGCAAGGCCGAACGGCGGGAAAGGGCCAGAAAAGACTACACTTTTGCCAAGGCCTCTGTCGAAGAAGTTGCCCAGAAGATTAAAGACGGGAAGGGTGAGATTGGTATACGGAAAACCGTGCGGGTAGTCCAGGACATGGTGACGAATCTTATCGAGGATGACGAAGTTTATTCCGCTATCAGCACCCTTCGGGTATTTGACGACTACACCTACACACATTCGGTGAATGTTGCCATGTTGTCAATGTGCATTGGCAGGCGTATCAACCTCTCACGTCGTAATCTGGTGAGTCTCGGCATATGTGCCCTTTTTCATGACCTTGGGAAAATTGAGATCCCCAGCGAAGTTCTGCACAAAAAAAACAAGCTGGATGACAGTGAATTGCAAATGATTGAGGAGCATTCCCTGAACAGCGCCAGACTGTTGTTAACACTCAAGGCCTCCCCTGACAGCAAGGCCAGGATACTGGTGCCAATGTTCGAGCACCACCTGAAATACGACCTGTCCGGCTATCCCCATGCCGACTGGAAAAAACCTTTAACCCTATTTGGCAAGATTATTTCCATTGCAGATAAATATGATACTTTAACGTCATCGAGGTCCTACCGGAAATCCCTGCTGAGCCCGGACCGCGCCCTGGGTTACATGTTCGATCGTGCCGGCAAAGACTTTGATCCCACCCTCATCAAAGTTTTCATCAATATTATGGGGGTATACCCGGTGGGCACCCTGCTGCGGCTTGACACCGGCGAACTGGCTTTGGTTGTCAGCTCTCCCAGCAGGGAATTTGCCAAAAGGCCATTAGTCTGCATCCTGCAAAAAGAGAGTGATGGCAGTTATAAAAAAAGGGAAATAATCAACTTGGACGAACGCGACACCGAAACAGGCAGCTATGTCAGGAAAATCATCGAGACATATCACCCTTCAACTCTCGGAATCCAACCTGTACAACATATTTTTTCAAGTTAGGGCAAAACTCCCGAGTGCAAAAACTAGCACCGTCATTGCAAGCAATTACAGGATGGGCAGATACGTGGTATCGTCCTTAGATCTATAAATAAAGTAGGCATACAAACCGGCAACAAAACAGATGTGTTTCCTGTTATTGCTTGGCTAATTTCCACCTCTCCCGGAAATAATGGAGAGCTGCATAAGAGACTCCATGACAGTTTCCTTCATACGTCTTATATTGAACTTGATTGATTCCTCATAAAGATTCTTATCTGTTTTCCACCTCTCCCTGAAATGATAGAGAGCTGCGGAAGAAACACCTTCCAGTTCATTTATCATCCTTTTACGTGCCACCTTGCGATAGAACTCCTCGGTTTTTTTGAAAAGCTCCAGGGGGGTCTCGAACCCTTGCACCCCGGCTTCCTGGAACTCCATGAAAAGAAGAGGCAGTTTTTCCTGGTAATTCCTGTCCGCCATCTGGGCCAACAGGTCGGCGGTTCCAACAATCCTGCCCATGGTTTTGACCTCTTCAGAGTCAAATGGTATATCTCCCATGGGAAAGAAGAGCTCTGTACATTTGATCATATGGCCGCAGTCGCGGATATCCTCCTGCGAATAGCCGTTTTCAGCGAGATATTTTCCCATGAGGGCTATAGAGCGATCCTCGTGGCCGATGGTGTGCTTGGCCCCGGTACCCTCCTCTTCTTCCCTGGTCTGGATCAGGCCCGTATCATGAAAGAGTGATCCTATAATGCAAAGCTGAACAAGCCTTGGGGAGAAAACCTGTCCCTGGACATACAAACCATGAATGAGCCGTGCAGCAGCAAGAGCGGTTGAACAGGTATGTCCCAGGTTATGATATTTTGTATTGCTGGCCTTGTATCCGGGAAATTCTCCGCTGAAGAGACGGATGATATCCTCGTGGATCTCTTCGATTGGCGACGGGTCAGGGGAAGGGTCGAGCAGGAGCAGGATATTTTTTATCTCAGCTAAGGTTTCAGCAGGAGAGTCGGGATCTATCAGATCATAAAGCCTGTTGTTGTCTTTAATCATTTTATTAAAGTAATTTAAAGGTTGAGTTGGGTTTGAGCTGTTGATAGGTAATCGCTTTTATTAACTGTGCCAGAATTGTCGGTCTCGCAAAAAACCGCGAGACGTATATTATGGGGGTTCTAACTAGCCGAAATTATTATTCTGTTGCTCATCAATTTTTATCGGCATACAAAACTGCCGATGATTGCCAAACTTTCTACGAAGCCGTCA
>Ga0111148_1113_pt1 | contig 10761 bp, 8 predicted proteins | sample DeeMarSeWOR28_12_FD_80359 | JGI IMG/M metagenome (GOLD analysis project Ga0111148, IMG submission 80359) | Desulfobacterales bacterium SG8_35 | reverse complement strand
CCGGCAGTGTCCATTTTGACAGGAAATGGAGCTGGGACAGCCAGCGGTATGACAAAAAGCTGATGCTGGAAAAAGAGTCGGGTTATTTCATGCAGGCATTCTGTCAGGACATGCTCGGTATGAAAAATTTCTCGGCAGAATTAATTGACGAATTTAAAAAGCTAGCCGCCCATGCCGCGCGGCAGCCTGCAGTTTATTTTCTGCACCGGGATTTCCAATCACGCAATCTCATGGTGCGTAACGGGGAAATAAGAGTCATTGATTTTCAGGGCGGCCGCCTGGGCCCCCTGGGCTACGACCTGGCCTCACTGCTTATTGATCCCTATGCAAAGATCCCGGATGAAATCCAGCAGGAACTGCAGGACCACTACGTGGAACACCTCTGCACATACGGACTTGACGATCTCTTTTTTTTAAAGGGCTATAAGAGTCTGGCCCTGCAGCGAAACCTCCAGATATTGGGAGCTTTTGCCTTTCTTTCCGGCCAAAAGCAAAAAAACTTTTTTCAACAGTTTATTCTGCCGGCGACACTTTCTTTGCAGCATCTTCTTAGCGGACCAGAGGGAAACCACTATCCCCACCTGTTAAAATTAACTGAAGAAATTCTGGGTCTGCTTGATACATAAGCATATCCTGCTTCTGCCAGTATCAGGCGGCCAAGCAAATCACTTTTAACGTATAAAGCAATGCAAGAAAAAAAAACGGGCAACAAAAAATCAGGCATAATGCATTCTTCTATTGTTGCTCTCATAGGCAGGCCGAACGTTGGGAAATCCACCCTGTTCAACCGGGTCACAAGATCCCGGAAGGCCATTGTTGATCCCACCCCAGGTGTAACCCGTGACCGGCAGTATGAAAGGGTGGAGTGGGAACAAAGCACCTTTATCCTTGTTGACACTGGTGGTATTGAGGCAGAGGGCCGCTCAGCTGATGACAGGGAAATTATGGCCGGCAACATCAGGGAGCAGACTCTCCAGGCCATAACCGAGGCCGATGTCATCCTGTTCCTGATGGATGGCCGGGAGGGCATCACCCCCATCGATTTTGACGTCACGCAACTGCTGCGCAGGACCGACAAACCTGTCTACTATGTGGTCAACAAGATAGATGGAGAGGAATTGGAACCCTCCCTGCTCCCGGCTTTTTACGAGCTGGGAGTCGAACAGCTCTGGCCGGTTTCGGCCGAACATGGATATGGCGTCCGTTCATTGCTTGATGATCTGGCAGCAGCACTGCCCGAACACGAAGAAAGTTCTCTGCAGCCGGAAGATTCCATCCGTATAGCCTTTTTTGGCAGGCCCAATGTGGGAAAATCTTCACTCATCAACCGGCTGCTCGGTGAAGAACGTATGGTGGTTTCCGAAATTCCCGGCACCACCAGGGATTCCATTCATACCCTGCTGACCGTCAACAACAAAAACTACCTGCTCATGGATACTGCCGGGATACGGCGCAAAGGAAGAGTAAAGGAGAAGCTGGAAAAATTCAGTATAATTAAAGCACTTGGAGCCCTGGAACAGTGCGATGTGGCATTGGTCCTGATCAGTGCCGAAGAAGGCATCACCGAGCAGGATACCAAGGTGATCGGCTATACTCAGGATCAGGGGAAAGCCTGTATCCTGGTAGTAAACAAATGGGATCTTGTTAAGGGCCAGACCAAGGAGCAGAAAAAAATTGGGGCTGAACTTGAAATGGCCACTCAATTTGTAGGTTTTGCACCGGTATTGACCCTTTCAGCCCTGACCGGCAAAGGGGTAAAAAAATTACTGCCGACAATTGATACTGTCTATGGGCAATTCTGCAAAACATTTCCCACCAACCGTTTAAACCGTATACTTCGGGATGCAGTTGAGTCGCACACCCCGGCACTGCACAGGGGCAGGCGCATAAAACTCCTTTACACAACCCAGATAAGCAGCCGTCCCCCGACATTTGCCGTTATTGCCAACTATCCCAAGGAAATCCACTTCTCATATCACCGTTACCTGATCAATACTTTCCGGAAGGAACTGGGACTTGATAAAACTCCCATCAGGATTGTCTTCCGGGAACGAAAACGCAGGAAGATTAATTCTTGACCTGCTGTCCGGGGAGGGTTAAAGCATGGGAATCTTCTTAATGGTGCAGGTTTTCCCCCGAATCAGCCTGTTTCATGAAATCCAGCCAGATCGGGGCGGCAACCTCCCCGCCGGTGGCATTTTCTCCCAGTGATATCTTCTTATCATACCCCACCCAGACCCCGGCCAGCAGCTCCCTGGTATAGCCAATGAACCAGGCATCCATATTGTGGTCTGTGGTCCCGGTCTTGCCAGCTGCTGTTGCCTTTAAGCCACGGGCTTGCCTGCCCGTCCCCTGACTGATTACCTCCTGCAGCAAATGGTCCATTTGATTCGCGGTTTTTTTTGACATGGCGGTCATCTCCAGAAGAGATATGCCGGAAGACCCCAGTGCCAGGGTAAGATCCGGCCTTAATTTTGAACTGATGCCAAGACCTTCGGCCATACTTATTACCCTTTTGATGCCGACTTCCTGCAAAAGTTTTATGGCCACAATATTGCGGGAATGAATGAGCCCTGCCGCAAGTGTTGTCGAACCATGGTGGCGATTATCAAAGTTTTTCGGCTCCCAGGTCCTACCCCGGCCTGCTCCAGCCAGATGCATCGGCTCATCCATTAAAACCGAGGCAGGCGTAAAACCTTTTTCCAGCGCTGCGGCATAAACAATCGGCTTGAAGGCTGAACCCGGCTGCCGCTTTGCCTGAACAGCTCTGTCAAACTGGCTTGCCGTATAATCAGCCCCACCAACTACTGCACGCACCTTGTTGGTGCCTGTTTCCATGACAATCATGGCGGCCTGGGTACTGATGCCTTTTTTCTGTATTCCTGAAAGAGCCGCAAGGCCTCTCTGGATGGAAGTCATGGCATTTAACTGTATTGCCGGATCCAAGAACGTGAAAATTGTAAGACCTCCGGTTGCCAATGTTTCCTGCCCATATCTGCTGCTGACATAATTGCTCACCTGCTGAACATAGTATTCCACGCCAACAGCAACATCACGGGAAACATTCAGGGACAAGGGCTCCTTGAAGGCTTTTCTGGCAGCTTCAGCCGTTATATATCCTTCTTCTGCCATTCTGTTCAAAACATACGCCTGACGCTTTTTGGCAATTTTAATTTCCTTAAAAGGGGAATAGCGGCTGGGGGCCTTTGGCAGCCCTGCCAGCAGCGCCATCTGTCCCAGGCTCAGATTTTTCACGTTTTTATTGAAATAGGTGTGCGCCGCAGCTTCAACTCCATGAGCCCCTTCTCCCAGGTAGATCTGATTCAGATAGATATAGAGAATTTCATCCTTGCTCATAACCGAATCAATTCGGTATGCAAGTATTGCTTCCTTGATCTTGCGGGAATAGACTTTTTTGCGCGACAGGAGGAGGGAACGGGTTACCTGCTGGGTAATGGTACTTCCCCCCTGGGCCCTGACACCTGTATGCAGATTATGGAAAAGAGCCCGAAAGATTGACCAGACATCAACCCCCGGATGCTCATAAAATCGGGCATCCTCTGCTGCGACAAAAGCCTGGGGCAGAAGGTCAGGCATCATCTCAAGGGAAACCACCAGACGGTTTTCCTCAAATATTTCCTTTACAACCTGGTGATCTCCGGCAAGCACCCTGGTTGTCATCTTCGGCTCATAATCCCTGATCGATTTAAGAGTGGGAATATCGAGCAGGATAAAAATATAGAGGATAAAGCTGATAAAAAAAGTAAGCGCAAAACCGATCCCAACAATAAAGACAATACAGTGACCCTGCCCCCAGGGCTTGCTCCTTTTGGCGCTGCCGGCAGTTTTTTTATTACCGGCGGGAGCTTGCCTTTTTTTAGTTGGAGATTTTTTACTTTTGCTATGTAACAGTCTTTCTTTGCCCATTGAAGGCCGAAGTTGTCCGGAAAAAATTTGTGGTGTAATTTATAACGCTGCGGTTTATTTACATCATGCTAACCAAGAACACAAATAACAATCGTATCCCTTGCAACGGAGAAAAACTTGTCTAAAATTAAAATTCTTTCCGAACACTTAGCGAATCAAATTGCAGCCGGTGAAGTGATTGAACGGCCCGCTTCCGTGGTCAAGGAGCTTTTGGAAAATTCCATAGATGCCGGCGCCCGCCAGGTGCAGATAGAAATAGAAGGCCGCGGTACCAGGCTTATCAAAGTCATGGATGACGGTATGGGTATGGATGCAGATGATGCGCTTCTTTGCCTGGAACGCCATGCTACGAGCAAACTGGCTGAAAGCATGGACGACAGCGGCAGGCTGTCCGCAATCCGCAGTCTTGGATTCAGAGGTGAAGCAATACCCAGTATTGCATCTGTTTCAAAAATGTCCATTACCTCACGGACCGAAAACGATCCTTTAGGCACCCGGATTGAAGTCCGCTACGGCAAAGTGCTTAAAATCCATGAAACAGGCTGCAACAAAGGCACTGTCATTGAAATAAAGGACCTTTTCGGCAACCTGCCGGTCCGTAAAAAATTTCTGAAAAGTCCCCGCACCGAACTCTTTCACATAGAAGAAATTATCAAGAATTACTCTTTGGCCTATTCCCGGCTCGGCATTACCTATAGTGTCAACAGAAGAACCGTCATGGATTTTACAGCCAATACCGATTCCCTGGAAGACAGGGTAAAAATGCTTTATGCCGGGAAAACTCTTCCCCCCTTGATCCCTCTCCATCATCAAGACGATACCCTCCCGGCCAGTGATGGAATTATGGTCAATGGTTTCCTGCTCTCTCCTGATCAATCTTTTGCCGGCACGGCCAGGCTCAGGCTGTTTGTCAATGGCAGGACTGTAAAGGACAGAATGATGGGACATGCAGTGGCTGAAGGTCTTTCCGGTTATCTTATGAAAGGCCGCACAGCAGCCGGCGTTGTTTTTGTAACTGTTCCTTTTGAGACGGTGGATGTAAATGTCCACCCCACGAAACAGGAAATACGCTTTCAGCAGCCAAACCGGGTCCATGAAAAAATTGTTGCCGCTGTTCGAACAGGCATGGACCACTTCCAGGAATCAGCCAAGCATACACTTTTTGGCAGCAATCTGAAGATGAAAAGACCAGAGGCTGAGCAACCTTCCCGCACTGCAACAACAAAGCCGGGTGCCCAAAATATTTACCAGTTCTGGAATTCACCACCTGAGACAACTCTCCAAAATGATACCCTGCAAGACAAAAATGTTGAACCTTTTGTCTTTTCTCCCACAACGAAGACCTTCTCAGCCGGAGAACAAGGGGAAAGTGTTGCGGCAGCCGAGCCGGTTGCTCCTTTTTACCAAGCTGCAACAGAGGAACTCCCAGTTCCAGGCGCCCTTAAACCCATTGGGCAATTCATGGACCTCTATCTTCTTTGCGAAGCGACACATGAAAATGAACATTACCTGGTGGTGATTGACCAGCATGCGGTCCATGAAAGGATCCTTTTTGAAAATCTAAAGAAACAGTATGCAGCCAGGCAGTTGACAAGTCAAAGTTTGCTGTTTCCCAAAATGCTGGAACTGAGGCCGGAATACGCTGCAGTTCTTGCACAAAAAAAGGAGCAGATAGAGCAGCTGGGCCTTGTGGTTGATGAGTTTGGCGGGGATACCTATATCATAAAAGCTGTTCCAGCGGTCATCAGTTACCTTGAACCTGAGGAAATCCTGACAGGAATTCTCATGGAGTTTGCCGGTCCTGAATATGGCCGGGAAGTTGGTCGAAAACGTGCAGATGCCACCAGGGTCGATGACATTCTTTCATCTATGGCCTGCAAGGCCGCCATCAAGGCCGGGCAAAACCTTAACACCCTGGAAATACAGGAGCTTCTTAAACTCATGCAGGAGAGCAAGGCTTTCACGCATTGTCCCCATGGCAGGCCCGTGGTTCGGATGTTCTCCGCTGCAGAGATTAAAAAATGGTTTCACAGAACCTGATCCTTGTCAGGTTTCTCCCTAAAATATTAATAATCATGGATGTCCATTGTATTTATGATCCATGAAAATTCTTTACTAACTGAAACCTTTTAATTACTGCATGGACAGCAGATAAGTTCTCAGGTTGATCTTTTTATTCTGCAATCCCAGTTTCTTTCGTAGATTGTTTCTGTGAAACTCCACCGCGTTAATGGAGATATTGAGTATCCGGGCAGCTTCCTTATTTGCTCTTCCCTGGCGAACCAGGTCTGCCACCTGTATCTCCCTGGGGCTCAGGCCAAGATAGCTTGAGGAGAGATTAAGAGAAAAAGATGAGGTGATCTTCTTGATATTTCCTTGTATGACCTTAACATATTCCTGCTGAGTTGTATTGACCAGGTTTTCCTCCAGCAGATCAAGATAAGGATTCACCAGCCTGGTAAAATTATCCAGGACCCGGTTTTCCATCTCATTCTTATTTTCATTGACCTGCTTTAGAAGTACCCGCAAAGCGGTGTTTGTATTTTCAAGTTCTTCGGCATGCAATTCAATCTGGACCTTTGCCTGATTCCTTTCAGTAATATCCAGGTGGGTGCCGATAAGTCCTCCTGCAGAACCGTCTTTATCAAGGAAAAGAGACTTAAACACCAGCAGGTCATGTTCTTTGCCATCAGGATAGACGGAAGTAACCTCATAGGATGCTGTTTTCCCTGTTTTCAAAAGTTGCAGGTCCTGGTGGTGATGGAACCTGGCCTGGTTTTGCTCAATGACCTCATGCTCGGTTCTGCCGATAATTTCCTCTCTTCTGCAGCCGAGTGATTCCTCAAAAGCCCTGTTGCAGCCAAGATAATGCAATGAATTATCCTTGAAATAGACAGGCACCGGTATCGAGTCGATCAGGTTTTGCTGGAATCGTACGTGGTTAATAAGGGCCAGGGTTCTTTCAGCGACAAGTTTTTCAAGACCGTTACGGTGTTCCAGCAGTTCCCGTTCATTAGTTTTCATCTCCAGACAGCGCTTGGCAAGGCACCGTACCTCAATCAGGCTCAAGGGCTTTCGCAGGAAAAAGTTAACGCCGAGATCAAAACTTCTCTGCACTTCCTTGTCGTCACCATGTCCGGTGATGACTATTACATGATAGGGATCATCGGGCTTGATATTGATCTTTTCAAGAAAACCGAAGCCATCTAGGCCTGGCATGCGCAGATCAAGAAATATCAGATCCGGTTTTTCTTTTTCCAGGTATGCAAGTCCTTCCAAGCCATTGTCGGCAAAGGCAACACCATAATTTTCATTTTTCAAAATTTTCTGTACTGCTTTTTGCAGGGCCGGCTCATCATCAATGACAAGAATTTTCGGAACAGTCATGCATACCTCCGGTATTTCTGATATTCTTTGTAAGAATCAATAATATTGGTGCGGGTTGCAACTATCATACTTCACAGTAGGCAAAATTCAACATTAGAATATTTATAGCAAAATACTAGTATAAAACTATTAAACAGACGTGTTAGGAATTGTGCTGCAGTGAAGTTTTGCGGGTGAAATAAAAATGAGGGCCATCCTTTTAACAGCACTAATACTCTGCCCGTGCTGTCGATCGGATGGCCCTCTGGGCTTGGGCGATGTGGCGCCGGATCCCTACTAGTTCACATCAGGGTTTCGGCTCCAGAGGAGGGAATGTGATGCCCTGTCAACCTTGGGAAGGCTGGTTGTAAAAAGGGCACACACAGGGCAGAGATTTTCTTTATTATCATTTTCTTAATTTACTGAACAGGAACCGTCCTTAACCTGGATGATTCTTGAGGTATGCTTACATGCTTCGGGGTTATGTGTGACCATGATAATAGTCTGGCCTTCACTGTTCAGTTCTTTCAGCAATTCCATGATCTCATCGGCTGTCTTGCTGTCCAGGTTGCCTGTTGGTTCATCAGCCAGGAGAATGGGCGGTTTGTTAACAATGGCCCGGGCAATGGCAACCCGTTCCTGCTCCCCGCCGGAAAGCTGGTCCGGCAGCCGGTCAGCCTTGTTGGCCAGGCCTACCCTGGCGAGCACATCCCGCGCCATTCTGTCCTGTTCTCTGGCTTTTTTCCCGGTAATGGCCATGGGCAGCTTCACGTTTTCCAGCACTGTAAGGTAGGGGATCAGCTGGAATGATTGAAAGATGACCCCGATATATTCACTGCGCAGGTCAGCCCGCTGTTCACTGGAGAGCTTATAGATATCCAGGGCGTCGAGGAGAATTCTGCCGCGGGTCGGGTGATTGAGGCCGCCCAGGATGGAAAGCATGGTCGATTTCCCGGAACCTGACTGCCCCATTATGGCAACGAACTCTCCGTCATCAATGTAAAAATCCATCTGCTTGATCGCCTGCACGGTGGCTTCCCCGTCCTGGTAATCTTTGCCGATGTTCTGGATCTCGATAAGGTGCTGCACGTTAGGTTCAATAGCAGAGTTATGCATGGTATTATCCTTCATGGTCAAATCCTATTCATCAATAATTCTTTGATCTTTCTTCTCCTGTTACAGGGCCCGCAAAGCTTCGCTCGGATCAAGCTTGCTTGCTTTCTGGGCCGGATACAGGCTTGCAATGAGGCTGAGTGCTACAGAGAGTAAGAGCGCCACACCACCAAGGCTGTAGTTGAAGCCGGCAAATGAGCTGCTTTTTACCACCAGGGGCAGGGCTGCCCAGGCTATACCGTTGCCGCCAAGATAGCCCAAAAGCCCTCCGACCAGGCCTACTACCATGGCCTCAAGCAGAATGATCTGCATGACATGGCCGCGCCGGAAACCAATAGCACGGAATATACCGATCTCCCTGGTCCGCTCGTTGACTGAGCCCATCATGGTCACGAAAACCAGGAGTGACCCAGGACCGCGATGCCGTAGCTGAAGGTTTTGAACATTTCTACGGTTTGCATTTTTGACATCATTGCCTGGCGCAGGCCGGTTACCTTTGCTTCAGGAAATTTTTCGCCGATCTGCAGGACCAGCTCCGTTATGGGACAGTCCCTGCAGAAAGCCTGGATCTCTACCATGGAAACCTTGCCTTCCTTGCCAAGGATTTTCTGGAAGGCATGCAGGTCACCGATGATGATGCCGTCCTCGGAGGAACCAGTCTGTTTTAATATGGATGTAACAATAAAATTGTTGTCTGCTATAGCCAGGGTGTCGCCGACAGCAAGGTTTAAAGTAGCTGCTGTCTGCGAGCCAATGAGAAGTTCATCCTCAGCTGCCGGAGAAGCCCCTTCAAACTGCCACCAGTTTTTCAGCTGCAGCTCGGTCTCAAATTCAACTCCCATGAGCAGTACATCTTTGTCCCTGACTGTTACAGCGCCGAGCACCTTCGGCGCTACCAGGCCCAGGTTCTTGCTGTATTCAATGGTTCGTATTTCTGGGATACGTTCTTCGGCAAATTCGACAGTCTGGTAGTTGACGCCCCCCATGGTAATGCCTCCATAGGAAAGGGTAAGGTTGTCGCTCCGGGGCACCATGACAATGTTGGCCCCGTACTGGTCTAGCCTGTCCTCTATATCATGACTCATAGATTCGGTGATCGACATGAGGGTGACAATGGTGGCAATGCCTATGAACAGGCCGAGGACCAGAAAGATCATTTTGCCCTTGCGGCGTTTTAGGTTGTTGAATGAAATATTGTGCAATTTCACGGTATTTATCCCTCAAATTTTGCTTCTTGTTTTAAAGTGTTCAGCCGCTGCGTGTGGCTGACCTGGTTAAGCAGGATTGCTTTCACACCGTTTGATTTGAAGAAGGCATTCAGGTCGTTAGTGCCGATTACAGACTTGTCAAAGGTAACGATGATTCTGGAACTGCTGGCATCGGTCTCAATGTTTTTGACGCCAGCCAGCTGTTCAATGCCGGCAACTAATTCCTGTTGCAATTCTCCAGCACTCTGGAGCTTGTATATGGCATCATCCAGGTGTCTGGTATTGAAGTAGGCGATTGACTTGGGGACTACAACAACACCCAGTCCGAGGATGATTATCACCGAGATAACGGCTGCCAGGGTACCGAAGCTGATGCCCCGCTTTTTGACCCCGAGCACCTTTTCCCGCTTTTCCCTGTATTTTTCTAAATTGTAAGACATGTTTTCTGGTCCTCATTTCGTTAATATCTTTTCCAGACCGTTTTTATGACTGGCGGTACTTCATGTACCAGCTGTTCATAGTTATATCCCGCATATTGATCACAAGTTTGTCGCCGACAACTGTTCTGTTCAAAGGGGCCGGGTTGCAGCCGCCCTTGATGACATTGATCTTGTTGGATGCAAACTTCTGGCCGCAGTTCTTGCAGACCATGTTGTCGCTTTCCTGATAATAACCGAGTCCTGATCGGTAACAGACGTCGCAGGCATCAATGGCTGCGCGAAGAACTCCGTCAGCACTTTTCAGGACAAAAAAAGTGACCATGGTGCCGTCGTCTGATTTGACCTGAAAATGATGGGCTTTGCCATCGCTGACACCGGCAATCGGAATTTCGAGCTTGCCGTTGGTCGGCGTAATCAGGCCGCCGGTTAAGCCGCCTTTATCGGCAGTGGAACTGGAACAGCCGCTGAAAATCAATGCTGACATGAACAGCAGAATAATTGAAGTTAATGTCAAATTTTTTCTTGTGCATAACATCGTAATAGACCTCCGTATATTGTTTATTGGTTGTTTAATTAGAATTGGTCTGCGTAAAATAACGTTGGTATAATTTCTGCCATGACGCCGACGTTGCATTGCATGGACCCTTGCTGCCGCACCCCCGGCCTGGTCCGACCGCCGGGTTTGCCCGACTATTTTCAGGCGGAGC
>Ga0111148_1110_pt1 | contig 11123 bp, 9 predicted proteins | sample DeeMarSeWOR28_12_FD_80359 | JGI IMG/M metagenome (GOLD analysis project Ga0111148, IMG submission 80359) | Desulfobacterales bacterium SG8_35 | reverse complement strand
GTTCAGTACGAGAGAATCCAGACAATGATCTGGATGATAATATTGCAGGGTCGCCGACAGGACACTTTGTTGTGCTCTACGGTTATGACAGGGAAAAAAGGGAAGTCCTTGTTGCCGATCCTTACAGAATGAACCCTGTATCCAACGATCACTATTATAAGGTATCAATAGCACGATTGCTTGGCGCCGTTCTGCTTGGCATCCTGACCCATGATGCCAATTTATTGATGATCGAACCCCAAAAGAAAGTATAGCGTAACAATATGACATGCAGATACTCCTCGTTGTCAATCAGAATGATAAATGGCCTTTAAATATTGAAGGTGTTCAGATTGTAGCCTCCCGCACCTATCTGAGCGATCCCCGCTTCAGTCTTATGAGAAGGGTCAGGGTGTTCAACCTCTGCAAGTCGTATTCCTATCAGTCCGTGGGGTATTATGTCTCTCTGCTTGCGGAGGCCAGAGGGCACAGGCCCTTTCCTGATGCCTACAGCCTGATGTCAATGCGATCCCAGCAGGTGGTGCGAAGAGCCTGGCGCCATTGAAAAGCAACCGCTTTGACCTGAGCATCTATTTCGGCAGGAATGTTGCCAAGCGCTATGACAAGCTGTCGCAGAAGCTGTTTAATACCCTTCATGCTCCTTTTCTGCGGGCCAGCTTTGTGAAGCAGAAAAAATGGATTCTGCAGAAGGCCTCACCCATTGCCTCCAAGGATATTCCGGCAACGCACTGGTCTTTTGTGGTCAGCGCCGCAGAAGATTATTTCAGGAAAAAGCCAAAGGCAGTGCACAGAAAAAGACCGGCGCGCTTTGACCTCGCCATTCTGCTTGCCGCAGATGACAAGCAGCCGCCTTCGAACGAAAGGGCGATAAAAAAATTCATTAAGGCCGGGACCTCATTGGATCTTGGAGTTGAACTTATTCAGAAGGAGGATTACGGCAGGCTGGCGGAATTTGATGCTCTTTTTATAAGAGAAACCACGAGCGTCAACCACCATACATATAATTTTGCCAGAGGAGCTGCTGCTCAGGGCCTTGTTGTCATAGATGACCCGGAATCCATTCTGAAATGCACCAACAAGGTTTTTCTAGCTGAACTTCTGCAGCGCCACAAGATTTCCATTCCCAAGACCATGATCGCCCATCGCGACAACATGGCACAGGTGGCTGCTACGCTTGGTCTGCCCTGTATCCTCAAACAGCCCGACAGTTCATTTTCCCAGGGTGTCATGAAGGTGTCAAACGACGAGGAATTGCAGGAGAACATGAAAAAGCTTCTTCTCCGCTCGGAGATGGTCATAGCCCAGCAGTTTCTGCCCACGGATTTCGACTGGCGCATCGGTGTCCTTGACAAGAAACCCCTGTATGCCTGCCGCTATTTCATGGCCAAGGGCCACTGGCAGATAATCGATTATGGAAAAACCGGCAGGATACGAGAGGGAAACGCTGATTCCATCCCCATTGAAGACGTCCCGCAAGCGGTGATGAAAACTGCCCTGAAAGCAGCCAATCTTATCGGTGACGGCCTGTACGGAGTGGATCTGAAGCAGGTCGGCAAAAGGGTTTACGTTATAGAGGTGAACGACAATCCTAATATTGATGCAGGCATGGAAGACCAGATCCTTAAAGAGGAACTTTACCAGAGGGTTATGCAGTCTTTTATCTGGCGCATTGAAGAGAAGAAGTTGGCTGGGAAAAAATGAGCAAAAAAACGACATTAGGGCTTTTTGCCGGGGCCGGCATCGAACTTGAATATATGATCGTCAACAGGGATACCCTGGATGTTCTACCCATTGCCGATGAGTTGCTCAAGACTGTTGCCGGCACCTACACCAATGACTATGAGAAAGAGGGTATCTGCTGGTCCAACGAGTTGGCCCTGCATGTTGTGGAACTGAAAACCTGCAGCCCGGTTGAAACATTGTCTGAAACCGCAGAACTGTTCCATCAGGATATCACATGGATTAACGATATATTGAGGAATTACAACGGAATGCTGATGCCGACAGGTGCCCATCCCTGGATGAACCCCTGTACCGAGGCAAAGTTGTGGCCCCATGGACAGCGCACCATATACGAAACATATCACAGAATTTTCAACTGCGAGGGACATGGCTGGACCAACCTGCAGAGCTGCCATCTCAACCTGCCGTTTAACGGCAGTGATGAATTCGGGCGTCTGCATGCAGCTATCAGGCTGGTATTGCCGATAATTCCCGCACTTGCCGCTAGCACACCGATCCTGGACAGCAGGCGCCAACCGTTTCTGGATACCAGGATGGAATATTACCGGACCAATTCAGCCAGGATTTCATCAATTACAGGGGAGATCATTCCGGAGCCGATATTCACGCCGGTTGCTTATAATAATGAAATATTTGAGCGCATGTACAGGGATATCGAACCGTTTGACCCGGATGGTACGTTGCGGGACGAATGGCTCAATGCCCGCGGCGCTATCGCGCGCTTTGATCGTAATGCCATTGAGATCCGCATTATTGATATCCAGGAATGTTCCAGGGCTGACCTGGCAATTGCAGCAGGCATAAACGCAGTTCTGAAGGCAATCGTTGAGGAAAAGTGGTGTGATTTTCCCAATCAGATGGCCTGGCAGGTAGGTCCCCTGAAAAAGATACTTCTCGACACGGTCCGTGAAGCAGAGGGTGCTGTAATTTCAGACAGGTCCTATCTCGAAAGCTTTGGAATTCGAGGGCAGGGTACTATCTCCGCAGCCGAACTCTGGAGTTACCTGGCAGGGGAGATTGATGTTGAAAAGGGTCTTGCTGCAGCCTTCAATAGTATCGTGAAGAATGGAACCCTTGCCAATCGCATTCTCAAGTCTCTGGCCGGTGAGATGACGCGGCGGAACCTGGAGCGGGTTTACCGGGAACTGTCAGTCTGCCTTAAGGAAAACCACCTTTTTCTGCCGTAATTCTGAATCCTGAGCCGACAGCCGCTATTAAACAAGATTGATGTATGCGCAAAAAGTACTATAATCAGCAACAGGGCTTAATAATATCAATATATTAGGGATGCAATACCAGTCCTTCGCTTGCTTTTTACAGAACCGACAATATTGCCTCACAGCTTCAGTAAAGTATGAAATGCATTATCAGTTGTGAACATGCCTCTAATCGGGTGCCGCCACGTTTTGCCCAATTGTTTAAGGGAAAGGAGAAAGTCCTGTGCTCGCACCAGGCTTACGATCCCGGGGCAGCAAACCTGGCCCGCAGGCTGGCAGGACGTATTAAGTCTTCCGTCTATCTTGGATCAGTATCCAGGCTGCTCATCGACCTGAACCGTTCTCCTGCAAACAGGAAATCTCTCTATTCGTCATATTCGCGAAAACTGGAGAAAAATGACCGTGAACTGTTATTGCAGAAATATTATTCCCCGTACAGGGAAAAAGTTGATACCGCTGTCGGGAGAATAATTGATAAGGATCGGCCGGTTCTTCACATTTCCATACATTCCTTTGCCCCTGTGAAGAGCGGCAAAGTGCGAAAAGCCGATATTGGTCTGCTCTATGATCCTGCACGAACGATCGAAAAGGAAATTAGTGGTTTTCTGGCAGGATTGTTGCATGAGCAGGTGGTATCTCTTCGGGTGCGGAGGAACTATCCCTACCTGGGGAAAACAGATGGCTTCACATCTTTTATGCGCAGGAAATATTCTGCAAAACTTTATGCCGGGATCGAATTGGAGATAAACCAGTTACTTTTGTCCTCAGGAAAAAGCAAAATGAGGGAAACAGAGGATATACTCGTGAAAGGAATAAGTAACATTCTGAAATTGCGAGATTTTTCAAAATTTACGCGCATGGTTTGAGTGCGGAGGGCTGTTGATGGATATTTATTCCGTTGAATTCTGGATCAAGATAATTGTCAGCGTCATTTGCGGGGGAATTATCGGCTTTGAGCGGCAGTACCGTGGCAAACCTGCAGGCATCAGGACGAGCATTCTCATATGCCTCGGGACCCAGGTGTTTGTCAGCCATGGCACATCACTTGCGAGTGGAGATCAATACCGGGTTTTGGCCCAGGTCGTTACAGGTATAGGCTTTCTCGGCGCAGGCCTTATGATCTCCCAGGAAGGTACCGTCAGGGGGGTGACTTCAGCTGCGGTCATCTGGGTTCTTGCTGCAATCGGGGCGACCATCGGCCTGGGACATTTTACGGAAGCGCTGGTGTTTGTCATGGTAACAGTCGGGGTTCTAAGCGGTGTTGAGTACATGGAAAACAGTATCAGGAAGAGGGAAGAAGCTTTGAAAGAGGATATTTTCAGCAGGTACGAGTCCCATACAGGGAAACGACTAGCCATAGATGTTTCGGTGGGTCGCATAGAGGAGCTGTTTGAAGATTTTGACAGTGCGGCCTCCTATGTGAAGAAGGACCTGGACCAGGACCTTGTAGACTATCTCATCGAATCCGTCAGGGAGATCGGTGGTTATGATTTTGTCATCCGCATCAATCTGCCTGTGCATGTGCAGGAGAGGCACCGGAAGCGGGTGCGGAAAAGCATAAAGAGTTATTTCCGGTACCTGGAGCTCCTTGAAAGGCGCATGCTGCGTAAGATGCTGTGGAAATCTTTTCTGCTTTTCTGTCTGGGCATGTTGCTTTTAACCCTTTCAATGATATTTAAAGAGAGCGTGGGACATGTAAGCGGGATGATGCAGGAGTTGCTGATAGAAGGATTGACGGTGGCAGCCTGGGTCTCCCTGTGGAGTGCCTTTGGAGGCTTGATTTTTGAACTTGCCGGCATAATTGGCGATATCCGGATATTCCGGCGCATTGCCAGCCGTGAGGTGGTCTTTAAAACCAGCAGTCTTTCCAGGACGCTCCATACTGACGAAGTTAGGGCGAAACATGTACCCGCCTCCGATGCCATAGAGAAAGCCGCCTAATCCTTTCTTCTGATGCTCTCAGTCAAGTGCAATAAAAACACTATGACTAAAAACCGCTGACAGACTTTACTGTTTTTTTAGTGCAGTAAAATTAACTGCACTAATTCGATATTTAAATAAAAAAAATAAAGTGTAATAATTTTTTTATTGCTTTTTTATTGATGAATACTTATCAGTAGACAGCGGTAAATATGTGATGTTTTTTTTGCAATCAACCAATATAACCTAATTAACAAACAGGGGGCAGCACCATGCAGCAGCAAACTGAAATAACGGAACCACAGGAACCTCCATCCCAACCGGAGTTCTTTCAGGAGGCCGAGGAGGAGCCTCCAGGTACGTATGCGAGTTATCTTCCCTCCTCCGATACCCAGATTTATCCATCCCCGGTAATTATTCCTTTCCCTTTTCACCATCGACCGATAGCCCCTGGCAGAGACACGAGCAGGCAGTTCCGGCGTAAATTTTACCCCGGTGTCAACTCCAAGCAGTGGAATGACTGGCACTGGCAGGTGGCGAACAGAGTCAGGACTCCGGAACGTCTCCAGTCCATGCTGTTTCTTTCACATGAGGAGCAGCAGGCCTTGCTGAGTGGTGAGACAAAACTGCCCATGGCCGTTACGCCTTATTATTTGAGCCTCATACCGCCCGATGATCCCGATCATCCATTGCGGCGCGCTGTTATACCTACGGCGCAAGAGTTCCTCAGGGGGCCGGGCGAGGCGGATGATCCGCTGGGCGAGGAGGAGCAGAGTCCGGTTCCTGGCCTGGTCCACCGCTATCCTGACCGGGTCCTGTTCCTGGTGCACGATTTCTGCTCAACATACTGCCGCTACTGTACCAGGTCACGCGTGGTGGGGCATGGCAAAGTGCGGCCGGAACGGGCACGCTTCGAGCGGATTTTGGACTATATACGGCGCAACCATTCCATCCGCGACGTAATTCTGTCAGGCGGTGACCCTCTGCTGCTCAGTGATGAGCGTATCGAGTGGCTCCTGAACCAGCTGCGTCTCATCCCCCATGTAGAGGTGATCAGGATAGGTACCAAGATACCGGCGGTATTGCCCCAGCGTGTCACGAGCCGACTTGTCCGCATCATCAAGCGATACCATCCGGTCTGGATGAGTCTGCATTTCATGCATCCTGCTGAATGCACCAGCGAAACTCAGAAGGCATGTGCCATGCTGGCTGACGGCGGTATTCCCCTTGGTTCGCAGACCGTTCTTCTGAAAGGGATAAATGACGAGGTGGAAACAATGAAGAGCTTAATGCAGAACCTGATGAAGATGCGGGTGAGGCCTTATTATCTCTACCAGTGCGACCCGATCAGCGGTTCTGCCCATTTTCGGACACCGGTGGCAAAGGGCCTGGAGATCCTTCGCGGACTGCGGGGACATATCAGCGGCTATGCAGTACCCACCTATGTCATCGATGCCCCCGGCGGCGGCGGGAAGATACCGCTTATGCCAGAGGCCGTTATCGGTCGTTCCGGTGATGACCTAGTACTGAGAAACTATGAACGTAAATGTTACCGTTACCCGGACGTTATTTAACCCGGAGGCGCAGAGATTTCTTACAGGCTCGCTCCCACGACGGAGCGGGCCTTTTCTTTGGGATTTAAGTATGATTCAGCATATTATTGTATAAGGACACACATATAACCCACGAGAATTGCTGCGCCAGGTGTGCGCAGACAGGCAAAACCTGCTGCCAGCAGACAGATATATATTTGCAAATGAAGCATCCGCAAGGAGGAACTGCAGATGAAAATTGGACTGACTTACGACCTGCGGTCTGAATACCTGGAAATGGGGTATTCAGAGGAAGAAACAGCAGAATTTGATCGGGATGACACGATCAAGGCTATTGAAACGACGCTCTTGGCTCTGGGACATGAGACCGAGTGTATCGGACATGCCAAAAAATTGATTGCTGCGCTCGTTGCCGGAAACAGTTGGGATCTGGTGTTTAACATTGCCGAGGGCTTGCGGGGCATCGGCCGCGAAGCACAGGTTCCTGCCATTCTTGACCTGTACGGTATTCCCTATACTTTTTCCGATCCCCTGGTCATGAGTCTGACCCTGCATAAGGGCATGACGAAGCGGGTTCTGCGGGATGCAGGGGTACCGACCTGTGATTTTCTGGTGGCGGAAAGTGCAGCGGATGTTGAGTTGGTGTCATTTGCCCCGCCTTATTTTGTAAAGCCGGTGGCAGAGGGAACGGGCAAAGGTGTAACCCCGGCCTCTATTGTGCCTGAGAGGACAGGTCTGCCTGGGGCGGTAGAGGAGCTTCTCGCCATCTATAAACAGCCGGTACTGGTTGAGTCTTTCCTGCCCGGCCGGGAGTTTACCGTGGGTATTGTAGGGACGGGGAAAGATGCGGATGCAATCGGATCCATTGAAGTGGTGCTTCTGGCCAACGCGGAACAAGGGGTTTATTCCTATGTAAATAAGGAAAAATGCGAAGAACTTGTAGAATACCGGCTGGCGCTGGCAGATGAAGATCCGGTAGTCCGTGAGGCGGAAAATATAGCCCTTGATGCCTGGCGTATCCTGGGATGCAGAGATGCGGGCAGGATTGACCTGCGCTGCGATGCTTACGGCAGACCCCAGTTCATCGAAGTAAATCCCCTGGCCGGCATTCATCCGGAACATTCCGACCTGCCCATCATCTGCACAAAGAAGGGGATAGCATACAGGTCCCTTATTGAACGAATTATCCGGTCTGCTGCCGAGAGGATGTAAGATGAAGATCGCCGTGGTTCATAACGAAGTGTCTGCAGATGATGCACCGGATGCAAAGGATGTGATCATGCAGGTTGAAGCTGTCACAACTGCCCTCAGATCGTTGGGTTACAGGGTCGCTCACCTGGAATGCACTCTGAATCTTGAAGACTTTGCTCTGAAATTGAATGAACTTAAACCGCAGTTGGTTTTCAACCTGGTCGAATCCCTGGGGGGACAGGGGAGCTTGATTCACCTCTTTCCTTTCCTGCTGGAAGGGCTGGCGATACCATACACAGGTTCGAAAGCCGAAGCTATCCGTCTTACCTCAAACAAGATTGCGGCCAAGCAGCATATGCGAGAAGCCGGCCTCCCGACCCCTGACTGGGTCGGCTTCCTCCCAGGGGGCAAAGATGAGGGCAGAGAAAACGTGGTTGGGCGCGGCAGGACATGGATCATTAAGTCACTGTGGGAGCATGCCTCAATAGGCCTCGATGGTAACTCCATCCTAGAGGCAGATAATGTAACGACCCTGGTAAAGGAAATGGACCGGCGCTCTTCTTTATTGGGAGGTCCCTGTTTTGCAGAGGAGTTCATTGCCGGCCGGGAATTCAACCTCTCGCTCCTTGCAGGGGACAGGGGGCCGACCGTAATGCCACCGGCCGAGATATGTTTTGACGGTTTTGAGCCGGACAAACCCCGCATTGTTGATTACCGGGCCAAGTGGGATGAAGATTCATTTGAATACCAGAATACCCCGAGACGGTTTGATTTTGATGACAATGATGGCGCCCTTATAGAGAAACTAAGGGAACTTGCCCTGCACTGTTGGGAAGTATTCGGGCTGAAGGGCTATGCCAGGGTTGATTTCCGGGTTGATGAAGCCAACAAGCCATGGATTCTGGAGGTAAATGCCAACCCCTGCCTCTCTCCGGATGCAGGTTTCTCAGCAGCGTTGTCACAGGCAGGCGTCAGTTTTAAAGATGCAGTGCAGGCCATTGTCACCGATGCGGGTTGCATCCGGTAGAGCTGGAAATAACTGGTTGTGGTATAATAGTTTAAATTCAGCAGAAAAAGGTTCACCCGGGGTGCTGCGCCACAATCCGTTTTGAACTGTTTTCGGCAGTTTCTTATATGGAGGTTGATAATGCTCCGCATCCGTCGAATATATGATGACGTACTACCTATAAACAAGGAGATCCTGGCCCAGGTCAAGGAGATTCTGCGCAGCCGCTTTGGAGCCGTTTCCGAGGAGGAGATCGAGTCCATAGGTGAAAAGCTGCGGAATCCGTTCAAGCAGCGCTTCCGCACCATTCTCTATGTCGCGGAAAAGCTGGGTGGGAGGGTTGTCGGGTTTGCAATACTGCTGCATGAGCCGGAAATAGGTTTTACCTACCTTGACTGGATAGCCATGGCCACCGGCCGCTCCGGAGGCGGTATCGGGGGTACCCTGTACGAAAAAGTCAGACAGGAATCGGTCATCCTCAAGGTAAAGGGTCTATTTTTCGAGTGTCTGCCCGATGAAGAAAAGTATTGTCCTGAACCAGGACTTCTCAAGGAAAATCGAGCCAGGCTCCGCTTTTATGAACAGTATGGTGCACGGCCCCTGGTAAACACCGGCTACGAGATGCCTGTCAACCCAGGTGATACCTGTATGCCGCACCTTGTCTATGACGGATTAGGGCTGGATGTGCCGTTGAAACGTTCCTTTGCCCGCAAAGTGGTGCAGGCCATTCTGGAACGGAAATATTCAGGTCTCTGCCCCCCCGATTATGTGAAAGAAGTAGTATCGTCCTACACAGATGATCCTGTCCAAATTCGTGAATTCCGCTATGTCAAGCCCGAGGTGGTGCACGCCGAAGTGGAAAGCCGGGCCTACGAACAGATAGGCCTGGTAGTGAACGATCGGCACGATATTCACCATGTACATGAACGCGGCTATGTGGAATCACCGGTCAGGGTGCGATCTATTCTAAAAAAACTTGAGAAAAGCGGGCTTTTTGTCCAGATGAAGCCGCACCAGTTTTCCGACCAGCATATCCAGCAGGTACATGCACCTGATTTTGTCAATTATCTTAAAAGGGCCTGTCGTGAAGTGCCTGAAGGAAAATCGTTGTTCCCCTATGTTTTTCCCATCCGTAATAAAACCAGGCCACCCAAGGAACCTTCTGTCTTGTCGGGTTATTATTGCATAGATACCTTCACCCCTATCAACCGGAATGTCTATCCGGCTGCCCGGCGCGGCGTCGACTGCGCGCTGACCGCAGCCAGGGAGGTTCTTAACGGCAGGAGGATTGCCTATGCCCTGGTGCGGCCTCCGGGTCACCATGCGGAACGCCGAAGTTTCGGCGGCTTCTGTTATTTCAATAATAATGCCATAGCAGCTCAGTATCTCTGCGGCTATGGCAAGGTTGCTATCCTGGATATCGATTACCACCACGGCAACGGCCAGCAGGATATATTCTACCGGCGTTCCGACGTGCTGACCGTGTCAATCCATGGCCATCCACGCTTTGCCTATCCATATTTCAGCGGTTTTGAGGATGAAAAAGGAGATGGCGAGGGTGAAGGATTCAATCTCAACATACCCCTGCCCGAGGAGATAGAAGGTGACGGCTATCGGAAAGCCCTCAAGCGGGCCATGACACGAATTGAGCAATTCAATCCAACCTTTCTGGTTGTGGCCCTGGGCCTTGATCCTGCCAAGGATGATCCGACCGGGACCTGGAGCCTGAAGGCCAGGGACTTTGAGAAAAACGGCCAGTTGATCGGTGCTCTGGGGCTGCCTACCGTGGTCATCCAGGAAGGAGGGTACCGCACCCGCACGCTGGGCTTGAATGCCATGAATTTTTTTAATGGCCTGATAAAGGCTGTTCAGGAATGGGCCAGCAAAAAGCACAGGCCTAAGAACAAAATCCACGGATTGACCTTTCGGCAGGAGATATGTTCTGAGGATATGGAACGCATCAGAAAGCTCGTTGAGATTACCGGTTTTTTCACTGGAGCGGAAGTTGATGTCGCGGTTGAACTGGTTCAGGAAAGGCTTGAAAAGGGGGATACCAGCGGGTATCACTTTGTCATGGCTGAGCATTACGGCAGGTTGATCGGCTACACCTGTTATGGGCCCATCCCATGCACCCAGTCGAGCTTTGACATATACTGGATAGCTGTGCATCCGGATTACCAGAACAGGGGCGTGGGACGACAACTTTTGAAAGATACTGAACGCAGGATAAAAAATGCTGGAGGTGGACGGGTTTACGTCGATACATCTCAGAGAATCCAGTATGCCAGCACCCGCGCTTTTTATGAACGGTGCGGATATCAATTGGAGAGCCTCCTGACCGATTTCTATGCACAGGGAGACGGCAAGGCGATATACTGCAGACAGCTGGTTCGGAAGTAAGAGGGAAGAAGCTTTGAAAGAGGATATTTTCAGCAGGTACGAGTCCCATACAGGGAAACGACTAGCCATAGATGTTTCGGTGGGTCGCATAGA
>Ga0111148_1083_pt1 | contig 11162 bp, 8 predicted proteins | sample DeeMarSeWOR28_12_FD_80359 | JGI IMG/M metagenome (GOLD analysis project Ga0111148, IMG submission 80359) | Desulfobacterales bacterium SG8_35 | reverse complement strand
ATAAGGTTTTCATACTGATTGGCCTGTCCTGCAAAGTGTCCGATTATTTGTTCTGTCATCATGGCTGTCACTCCGTAACTTTGATTTTCGGCATAGTAATAAGAGTTTGGGTCATCTCCTGGAAATATTACATGATCGCTTAACAAGTCTTTAACGCCCTGAAGTAGTCAAAAAATAAGACCTCCAGGTTTTCCAATCATTCGAGAATCTTTTCCTCTGTTGCGGTAGTTTTAACTGTATGGACATCCCATCACTGACGCCACGCAATATTAGGTAAAAGTACCTATTGTGTCAAGAAAAATATCCTACCGAATGATTATTTAATTACTCCCATTTGACCTTCAATTTAGCTGGGTCGTCCACTACGCATGGTGGATAAATCTGTTAAACATGAACACAAATACTATGAAACCGAACGTGTTCTTTAACGTTCATTTTTGCTTGCCCAAAAACGAACCAACATAAATGGCAACGTAAACTTAAGCGTAGGAGGAAATAAAAAGGATCAATTTACCCCATAACGTCAGCAGTATCGTATGCTGACAAAAAAGGCAGCCAATCACTTGGTCCCGCGCTGCGGAACTACCCTGTGCTCCTCGAAACGACCGAGAGTTTGAAAACTCGCAACGCTCAAACAGGTCAAACTCCTGTTTCGATCTTTTCTGCGGTGCTCAGCGGCGTGAAATGGCAAAAACAAAAACCATGCTTCCTCTTTGTTATTTCTACTAACCCTTTCAGGGTTGGCTTATAACAGAAAAACATCAAATGCGGGATGGGCGTAGGTCTACAATGCTGAGTTCCCATTTCTCCTGCCCCATGTATGCATTCAGCCGTAGCGTGAAGGCCAGGTCCATAAGGGTGTTCTGTGCTTCAGCAGCCAGGTTGCCAAAGCCAAAGCCGATACCGTTCATCAGCTTGTCATGCTCCATGATGGTGAACCTGAGATGGTTTGCACCTACCAGCCGGGCATTGGAAAGTTTCTGGGAACGCATGCAGAAGACCGGCTCAGGATTGCCGGCCCCGAAAGGAGCCAGAGCAGTATAGACTGCAAGAAACTCCTGGTCTGAAAGATCATTTAAGGTTGTTTGCATATCAATAGACAGACTGGGTGTTAAGGAGCATTTCTTGTATTGTGCGGTGATGAACGCATCAAATCGTTGCCTGAAAGATTCAATGTTGTCCGCCTGCAGAGTAAGCCCCACAGCACCCGCATGACCTCCGAACCGTTGCAGCATTTCCCGGCAGGATGAGACCGCCTCGTGGATATCAAGGCCTTCAATGGAACGCCCTGAGCCCTTTACCATTTTCAGCGGTTCTCCATTATCTTCCGGGGAACAGTCAGTGAGTAGAATAACGGGTCGGCAGAACTGGTTGCTCAGCCTGCTGGCAACGATGCCGAGAACGCCCTGGTGCCAGCTATTATTATACAAAACCAGAGAATTTGCTGTTTCAAGGGCTTCCGGCGAAACCATATGAACCGCTTCAGCAAAGATATCGGCCTCAATGCTCTTCCTCGCATTATTAGCATCTTCCAATTCCTCGGCAAGGTGTTGCGCCTCTTCCGTAAAACTTGTGGTCATGAGTTTTACAGCCCTGTGCGCTGAGCCGATCCTGCCTACAGCATTGATCCGGGGGGCAATACGGAAGGCAATATCCTCAACACTCACTGTAGTGCCTGCCCATTTGGCGTTTTCAAGCAGCTTCTGCAAACCAACACGTCCAGCCAGGTTAAAGACCTCCAGGCCAGCCTTGATAATTATTCTATTGCAGTCGGTGACAGGGACCTGGTCAGCCACTGTGCCGATGGCCACCAGGTCCAGGTATGACTTTAGATTCGGGATTTTATCCTCCGGCCAGTAGCCGTTTGTCATCAACTCGGACCGCACCCCCAGGATCAGGTAAAATGCCACCCCCACCCCGGCCAGATTTTTACAGGGGAAAGGGCATCCTGGCTGCAGTGGGTTGATAATTGCATCGGCCCGGGGCAGATCTTCAGGTGGTTTATGATGGTCAGTAACAATCACCCTGAAACCGAGTTTTTTAGCCTCGTTAACAATATGGCCATCACTTATCCCGCAGTCGGCTGTCAAAAGAACCCCGGCTGTGCCCCACTTTTGCATGTTGCTGTCATGGATTTTCCTGACTGCCTCGCTGTTGAGACCGTAACCCTCGGCCAGGCGGTCAGGAATATATGTGCGAAATGGCACTCCAAGTTCCCTGAAAAACAGGGAAAGAACAGCGGTTGATGTAACCCCGTCAGCATCAAAATCGCCAAAAACAGTAACGGGCTTTTGAAATTTCAGGGCATCCAGGATGATTGCCACAGCCTCACCCATGCCTTTCATGAGATGGGGACGCGGCAACTGTTGGAGAGATGGCGCCAGAAAATCATTAATACTTTGTGTATCAGACAATCCCCGGTCTGCAAGGATCTTTGCAATGGCTTCTGGAATACCCAGGTCACGGGCAATTTCATTTAGCTTATTCTCTGATATATCAGTGTTCTGCGGACGGAACAGCCATTTTTTTTCTGTTTGCTGAAAACTCATAATTCTTCGGGTTGTTTACTGCCGGCTTCAAGCTGAGGGCCGGCATGGGTCTTGTAGTATTCGTAGCAGATGTTTTGCAGGGAAAAAAAGTTCCTGCGGATATAATCGGCCTCATATAGGGTGTCAATATCGAATGCAGATCCGAAACAGTGGCTTAAATCCAATTCCACGTTAAGGTTGACGAGCGTATGGATGCATGCATAAATCTTTTTGAGGTCCCTGTAATAAACACTGCTGCTTTTACTTTTTACAATGGCCTTGTAGGCATTGATCAGGTAAAAGACGGCCTTGGCCCGGTCAGTATAACTGTGGCGCTCCACGCCGAACTGTCCCGGGAAAAAAAGTCTTTTAAAAAAAAGGAGATTTTTGGCTATGTTGCGCAGGTTTTTCTTGCGCCCGGCAATAATGGTTCTATTCTCATAGAAGTTGCCTGCCAGATTCCAGATATTTTCGTTCAACTTGAGGGGCTTGCCCGCTATAAAGCTGTTGACGATCAGGGAGATGTCCTTGTTGTCGATGCGATAAGTATAGAAATTCTTTATGGATTTTTCCCTGTCCGGAAACTCACCGAGAGTCTCAAGAATAGTCTTGTAATCCTTTCTGACAGTACGGCCGATAATCAGGTCAGCGTTCCGGTTCTTGTTTTCAATGAGAAAATCCAGTTCAAAAGAGCTGATGAGCGGTGTATCGCTGACAATGACATTTACCTGTGTTTCCCATTGCTCCTCATGTATAAAATTTTCCCGCAATTGGTCCCAATTGACATTTTTTATCGATTTCCAGGTGCTGACCATGCTTCTCAGGGTATTGCTGTCACGGGTAAGATAGTTGAGGTAGGTGAAGAAGAAACTCTCCACGATATTTTCCCGTTCCTCAACAATAACCAGGAGTTGACGGTACTGTTTCACATGTTCTGCCAGGATTTTCTGGAGGGTTTTCCTGTCCCCCCAGATATAGATATCGCCCACGCTTCTGGCCCGCATTGCTGCCTCTACCACATACTCAAGGCAGGTTTTGCCGTGGAATTCCATATACGGCTGGAACTCGTTGCCAACCAGTTTTGCCCCGCGTGTCCCTGCCCCTATGAATATGACCTCTTTCAACGAATATTCCTAAGCGTCAATAATATGGTTTTTCAGGATTAAAAAATTGCCAATATCCCGGAAAGTTGTCGGCTTCGGGAACATCATCACTCATCCGACAGGTATGCTGCAAGTAAGCAAGCATTTAATCTTGGGCCCCGTTGGTGATCGCGAGATATTTTGCGATTGCAGCAAAGATATTATCTTTCTCCCGCACATCATGCCATATAATTTCAGCATCACTGTTGAACCAGGTGTATTGCCTTTTGGCATAATGCCTTGTATCCCTGGCCATGAATTCGAGTGCCTGTTCCCAGGACCACCTGCCATCCAGATAATTCAGCATATGACGATAGCCTATGGACTGCAATGATTTGAGTTTTCCGTCATATCCCATGGCCAGGAGTTTCTGCACTTCAGCGAGAAGACCCTGTTCGGCCATGAGCATGACCCTCGTGTCAATGCGGGCATACAGCTCTTTACGCGGCCGGGTTAAGCCGATTTTCAGAGCCTGATAGGGGGATTCTTTTTTCTTTTGCTTTGCCAGGTGTCGCGACCACGGAATGCCGGTGGAATAATATATTTCCAGGGCCCTGAGAACCCTTTGGCTGTCGTTGGGATGGATGCGCTCTGCAGATTCAGGGTCCACCTGTGCAAGTTCGCGATGCAGGACTTCGTTGCCATCTTTATGGAGTCTTTCACGGAGATTCTGCCCCGGAGATTTTGTTTTTCGTTCACCGCTCTCGATTTCATCTGCAGAATACGCGTTTTCATCAAAGACACCTTCCAGCAAGCCCCTGAAATAAAGACCTGTTCCACCTGTAAGCAGGGGAATATTCCCATGACCGCATATTGATGCGATGGCTTTGTCTCCATCCTCGACAAAGCGGCCCAGAGTATAATCATCATCAGGGTCGACAATATCGATAAGATAATGAGGCACGCGATCCCTTTCTGCAGGCGTCGGTTTTGCAGTGCCGATATCCATATACCTGTATACCTGCATGGAGTCGACGCTGACTATCTCGCAGGCAAATCTTTCTGCGATCTGCAGGGAGAGTTCGGTTTTTCCCACCGCGGTCGGGCCGCACAAAACCAGAAGTTTTTGTTTGTAATTATTCACAATGATAGAAAATTTAACTCCTGTCCCATAAACGGAATGGATTAACTATGAAACCCAAGAAGGAGACAGACAAAATAATAAAGAAACATTTTTTGTATTTTGCCATTTCACGCTGCTGAGCACCGTAGTAATGACAGAAACAGGAGTTTGACCTGTTTGAGCGCAGCGAGTTTTCAAACTCCCTGTCATTTCGAGGAGCGCAGGGAAGTCCCGCTGAGCGGGACCAAGTGATTGGCTGCCTTTTCTTTTGATTCGTTTTCTTTGGGCAAGCAAAGAAAATGAATGTGCGGAAAAATCTTCAATCTTTTAGACTCTCCTCTGCCTTTTCCGTCGACTGATCAGCTTAGCACTGTAGATTGTTTATAGGATTACTTATGTTAGTCAAGTGTAATCCGGTCAACCAAAGCTCGATACTTTTCAGGACCGATTCCGGCAATATGCAGGAGTTGCTCTTTTGACCTGAAAGGTCCGTACGCATTTCTTCTCTGTATGATTTTTTCCGCCAATGCAGGTCCGATGCCCGGCAGGGAAATTAAAATATCTTTATTGGCCCGGTTGATGGGGATGGGCTGAAAGAAAATGTTTGCCACCGCCGGCGGCAGGCTTACCGGTCGGAGTATGCCTTCATCGTATTGCATCCCCTGAACCGGATGATTTTCCTTTTGGGCTCCCTCTCCTGCCAAATGGGAACCCAGCCCGGGAAAATTCATTTCCATCTGTTCCGGCGTAAAAAGGTAAAGCCCTTCCTGCAACTCGGGAAAACCGGTCAGCCAGCCATACTGTTCTGCTGTTTCAGCCTGGGCCGAAAGTATATTTTTCTGAAAAAATTGTCGCCAGCCGGGAAATTGACTTGCTGCAAGAAGGCAGATCGCCAGGGCAAGGAAGACCAGGATATTTTCTGCAGCGCTCTTTTTCAGCAACTGATCTGCTGAATGGGAAGAGCCCCCTTCCTTATCCCTGTTTTTTTTCATCCTTCATGAGTTTATAGGTGATGGAATCAACCAGTGCCTGCCAGCTTGCCTCAAGAATGTCATGGGAAACCCCTACCGTACCCCATTCTGATTCCTGGTCGCGAGACTGGATAAGGACGCGCACCTTGGCTCCAGTGCCGTGCTCACCGGCAAGAACCCGGACCTTATAGTCGGCCAGCTCCATATCTTTAAGTCTCGGGTAAAAACGGGTCAGCGCCTTGCGCAAGGCCTTATCCAGGGCATTTACAGGTCCTTCGCCAAGGGCGGCGGTATGCACCTCGCCCTCTTTCCCCACCACAATGCGGATGGTGGCTTCATCCTGGGATGGTTCATCCATGCTGGTTTTCTGGCTGATAACCCTGAACCCCTTGAGGTCAAAATAATGGTGCCTGGTGCCCAAAGCCTTGCGCATCAGGAGTTCAAAAGAGGCCTCGGCCCCTTCATACTGAAAACCCTGGTTTTCCAGCTCCTTGAGTTCCTGGACTATTTTACTGACCACGGGATCCTTACTGTCCAGGTTGAGGCCGAATTTCTTTGCCTTGTACAGAACATTGCTCTTGCCCGACTGGTCTGAAATAAGGATGCGCCTGACATTCCCGACCTTTTCAGGTTCTATGTGCTCATAGGTGATGGGATTACGCTCCACTGCCTGGACATGCACCCCGCCTTTATGGGCGAACGCCGATCTGCCGACATACGGTTGGTATTTATTATGGGGCAGGTTGGCGAGCTCGTTGACGAACCTGGCGGTCTCGTAGAGGCGGTCAAGTTTCTTGCCGGCATTGACCTGGCATTTCATCTTGAGAACCAGACCGGGGATAATGGAGGTAAGGTTGGCATTGCCGCACCGTTCCCCGAATCCGTTCATAGTCCCCTGGACATGGGATATACCCAATGAAACCGCAACAAGGGTGTTGCCGACAGCTGTTTCAGAGTCATTATGGGCATGTATTCCCAGAGGTATGCTGTAACCTCTGGCGGCAAGATGCTTGTTCACTGCTTCAATTATCGGGGGGATCTCGTTGGGCAGCGTACCTCCATTGGTATCGCAGAGCACCAGACACTCAGCCCCTCCTTCCACAGCTTTATCGAGCGTTGCCAGGGCATACTCGCCATTTTGTTTGAAGCCGTCGAAAAAATGCTCCGCATCATAGATGAGATGCTTGACATGGGGTTTAAGGTACTGCAGAGATTCAACAATGATGGTGAGATTGTCCTCAAGCCCGATGCGTAGAGCGTCCCTGACATGGACGTCCCAGGTTTTGCCGAAAATCGTGATGCCAGGCGTTTTTGCAGCAATCAGGGCCTGCAGGTTCTGGTCCTGGTCAACCGGCTTGCTAAAATTCCTGGTGGAGCCGAAAGCGGTAAGCTTGGCATGCTTCAGCGTATGATTCTGCATGGCCTCGAAGAATTCAACCGCACTGGGATTGGAACCGGGCCAGCCCCCTTCGATGAAATCTATGCCTAGCTCGTCAAGTTTCAGGCTTATACGGACCCTGTCCTCTACTGAGAGGTTGAAGTTTTCCGCCTGGGTGCCGTCGCGTAATGTCGTATCGTATATATCTACCTTGTGGCTCATAATATTTCGTTTATGCGAGAGATTTACTGAATGTCTTTCCTGTCAAGGGCAAAGGCGTCATGCAGGGCCCTGACAGCCAGTTCCGTGTATTTTTCCTCAATTACACAGGATACTTTAATTTCCGAGGTGCTGATCATCATGATATTGATGCCCTCATTGGCCAGAACATGGAACATGGTTGATGCAATACCGGAATGGTTGCGCATGCCCACACCCACGATGGAAACCTTGGCGATATTGTCGGCACTGCTCACATCTTCAGCACCAATTTCCGCTGCAACCTTTTTAAGAATTTCCAGGGCCTTCTTATAATCTGTGCGCGGCACGGTAAAGGTCATGTCGGTCAAGTCCCCTGCCCGGGTGTTCTGGATTATCATGTCAATCACTATACCGGCATCGGAAATGGGCATGAAGATTTTTGAAGCAATACCGGGTTTATCAGGCACCCTTGAAATCGTAAGCCGGGCCTCATTTTTATTGTAAGTGACTCCTGAAACCAACATGGACTCCATTGCTTTATCCTCCTCAACCACCCATGTTCCTTCGGTTTCAACAAATGTTGACCGGACATGCAGTGGAACTTTATAGCGTTTTGCCAATCCCACGGACCTTATATCAAGAACCTTGGCGCCTAAACTTGCTAACTCCAGCATTTCATCATAGGAGATACGCTCGATCTTGCGGGCTGAAGCGCAGATATTGGGATCAGTCGTATAAACTCCCTCGACATCGGTAAAAATTTCACATTGATCGGCCTTGAGCGCTGCAGCAAGAGCAACGGCAGTGGTATCAGAACCGCCCCGGCCCAGGGTTGTAATGTCTCCGTTTTCGTCCACGCCCTGGAAACCGGCAACAACCACGATTTTGCCCTGGTCAAGGCGGCCCTTGATGCTCTCCGTATCAACGTTCTGGATCCTTGCCTTGGTGTGCATGCTGCTGGTGAGTATTTTGACCTGATCGCCGAGAAAGGAGATGGCATCAAATCCCGCAGCCTTAAGAGCCATAGCGAAAAGAGAGATGGTCACCTGTTCGCCGGTGGAGAGCAGAACATCCATTTCACGGGTGTCGGGCTGCTCCTGCACGCTATTTGCAAGAGCAATAAGGCGATCGGTTTCACCTGACATGGCGGAGAGAACGACAACCATCTTATGTCCCTGACGGCTATAACCGATAACGCGTTCGGCAACAGCCTTTATTTTCTCAGGGTTGCCGACCGACGTGCCTCCATATTTTTGAACAATAAGTGCCATTGGTTTATTGATACATCATGAAATTAAAATGTAAACTTTTTGGACTGTTGAATGTAAACTTTATTGCCAAAAAAGCAACAATGTTTCCGTTATAGTTGCTATATAATACTAATTTATTATAAATACACACAAAAACATACTTGTAATACGGCGCAGATATTGTTAAAAAAAGAATGTAACAATCTATTTTAGCAAAAAAATCTTTTTTCACGTGATTTTTTTTGCAAACACTTTCTTTCCTCAAAAAATTTCCCGTCAGACTTTAGCAAACATAAACCATGGATTCCGAAAAATCCCTTAAAAGCTTGGCACTATGCCTTTCATTCTGGATAGCGCTCGTCCTGCTGCTACTCCTCGCCAATGGAGAACTGAATGACAATGCCATTGCCACACCCATTGCTGCAAATTCAGTAGAACAAGAACAGGGATCCCCCGCAGGCAGCAGTTCCCTACCAGATATACCAGCAACTTTTGCAGGAGAAACCGCCCCAGACCTGCATACTGAGATTGCAGGAGAAATAAAGCAAGGCGAAAGTTTCGACCTGGCCATGAAACGGCTTAACATCTCTGATTCCGTCAGATCCGAGATCATTAAAGGGTTTGGGAAAACTCTAGATTTCAGGACACTGCAGCCCGGTGACCGTTTCACTATCCTCCTGGATCAAGACAACTCCATAGCCCGGGCAACCTATGCATCCGGACTCCTGAGCACCCATATTCTTGCCCGCAGCGAAAATGGAGCGTACCTGGCAAGCAGACAGGCAGTTCCCCTTGAATGCAGAATTGAAAGGGTTTCCGGTGTTATTGAATCATCGCTTTACGTCGCTTTTGCAGCCTTGAAGGAAGAAGCAAAACTCATCCATGCCTATGCCGATATTTTCGCCTCCAAGATTGATTTCAACACGGAGACACAAGCCGGGGACAGATTCGAACTTCTGGTAGAAAAATATTACAAGGGTGATGTGTTTGCAGGCTATGGCAGAATTCTGGTTGCCCGCTACGAGCAGGAAGATGTCACGTTTGAGGGATATCATTTTGCTTCTGACAATACCCCCTCGGGGTATTTTGATGATAACGGAGAAGCCCTGGGGACCTGGTTCATCCGGTCGCCAATCCCTTTTGGCCGCGTAACCTCACGCTTCACCATGAGACGCAAACACCCGGTTGACGGGGTAGTCCGGCCCCATCTCGGGGTTGACCTGGCTGCTCCACGGGGCACCCCGGTCATGGCGGCAGCCGAGGGGAAAGTCGAGTATATCGGCAGAAAGGGAGGGTTCGGCAAAACAATCATCCTCCGGCACAATGGCGGCTACAAGACATACTACGGCCATTTGGACGGTTATAAAAAGGGGTTGCAAAAAGGCAGCACTGTCGGCCAGAAAGAGATTATCGCTTATGTTGGCTCAACCGGCATATCTACTGGGCCGCATCTCGATTACCGCATCCAGCACAACGGTGTTTTCAGGAATCCATTCGGCATAAAATTCAAGGCGAAAACCGTGCTCCAGGACAAAGAACTTGCTCTTTTCCACCGGGAAATAACGCAAACAGCCAAACTTTTCAATACAAACACCAGTGAGAAAATCCTGCAGGTCAAAAATGTGACCCTGTCCGAAAATAATTTGATTTCCTTTCTGTAAGCCCCGGTAGATGTTCTGCACTCCCCCATTCAATATTGTCCTGGTAGAACCTGAAATCCCTCCAAACACCGGAACTATAGCCCGTCTGTGCGGCGCGACAGATACAGTGCTTCATCTTGTAAAACCACTGGGGTTCAGCACCGATGACAAACACTTGAAACGCGCGGGCCTTGATTACTGGGAATATGTAAAAATTGTTTACTGGGAAAATTTTGATGCTTTCCTGACTGCCCAGGACGAAAAAAATATTTATTTCTTTACCAAGAAAACCGGTAAACCATATACCAGCGCAGAATTCAAGCCAGGAGATTTCCTTATTTTTGGCAAAGAGACGAAAGGCTTGCCAGATGATCTCATAAGGCTGTATATAGACCGGTGCTACACAATACCAATGAGTAACCGGAAAATCAGAAGCCTTAATCTTGCCAATGCCGCAGGCATCGTACTTTACGAGGCCCTGCGCCAGCAGGTTCTATGGTAGGATATGATGGTTGACTGGAATATCCCCTGTTGCTCACAGGAAAAAATAAAAATTCTGTTTTTTGCCTAAATTTGAATTTGGAGGATACCCCACATGCCTGACCGCATCTATAATTTCAGCCCCGGACCTGCCACCCTGCCCTATGAGGTGCTTGTCCAGGCTGCAAAAGATATCGTCAACTTCAATAACAAGGGAATAGGGCTCATCGAAATGAGCCATCGCAGCAAGGAATTCATTCAGGTTGTTGACGAATGTGAAGCCCTGCTCCGTGAACTGCTGTCCATTCCGCAGAACTACAAGGTTCTTTTCCTGCAGGGCGGGGCCTCGACCCAGTTTGCCATGGTACCGATGAACTTACTCGGTCCCGGAAAATCTGCCTGTTACCTTAATACGGGAACATGGGCCAAAAAGGCGATCAAGGAGGCAAAATTCTTTGGAACAGTTGATGTCGCCTATTCCAGTGAGGAAACAAATTTTGACCGGGTAC
>Ga0111148_1109_pt1 | contig 11175 bp, 9 predicted proteins | sample DeeMarSeWOR28_12_FD_80359 | JGI IMG/M metagenome (GOLD analysis project Ga0111148, IMG submission 80359) | Desulfobacterales bacterium SG8_35 | reverse complement strand
ACCACCCGACAAAGGACAAAGCTTCACCGCCCGGTGATGAGAACATGCTTTTCATCACCGAAGGCCAGTCAGCTGCAGGTTCCATTGTCAGCGCCAGGGACCCGATGCGTCAGGCAGTGTTTTCCCTGAAAGGAAAACCGATGAACGTCCTGGGACAAAACCTGCCGCTTCTTTATAAAAATGAAGAAATGTACAGCATGATGCAGGCTCTTGACATCGAGGACTCTGTTGGCAATCTCCGCTACGACAGGATCATATTTGCTACCGATGCAGATGTTGACGGACTGCATATCAGGAACCTGCTCTTGACATTCTTCCTGCATTACTTTGAGCCTCTGGTGAAACTTGGTCACATTTATATTCTGGAAACCCCGATATTCAGGGTACGCAATAAAAAACAGACCATTTACTGTTACAGCGAAAAGGAAAAAGAAACAGCTGCCAAAAAACTTGCCAACAGCGTTGACAAGAGACAGGCAGTGGAGATCACCCGCTTCAAAGGCCTGGGAGAAATCTCGCCTTCCGAGTTCAAGCAGTTCATCGGTAAAGATATGCGTCTGCGCCAGGTGACTATTGACAGACTGTCAGAGGTTCCCCGGGTGCTAAATTTCTACATGGGGAAAAATACTCCCGAACGCAGAGATTATATCATGAATAACCTCGTATGAGATATTATGCTGGCTCAATAGAGAAACCGTAAGCAAACCCTTAGAGAGCCACCAGCTACTAAAACCGGATAAAGAAAGAACTACATGGACGATACTGCCAACCTTGGTAAACTCCACAAGCTTTTTGATGAAAACTTCCTGGAGTATACCTCGTATGTAATAAAAGAGCGTGCCATTCCGGATATCAGTGATGGCTTGAAACCGGTACAGCGACGTATCCTGCAGACCCTGTACAACATGGACGACGGCCGCTTTCAGAAAGTAGCCAACGTTGTCGGGGAAACCATGAAGCTGCATCCCCATGGTGATGCGTCAATTTTCGGGGCTCTTGTTAACCTGGCAAACAAGGACATCCTTATTGAACGCCAGGGAAATTTCGGCAATATATATACCGGTGACCAGGCATCGGCAGCCCGCTATATAGAATGCCGCCTCACCCCTCTCGCCAAGGAAACCCTATTCAACAACGATCTCACCGAATTCCAGCCATCGTATGACGGTAGGATGCAGGAACCAATTACGCTGCCTGCCAAGATCCCCCTCCTGCTCCTGCTTGGTGCGGAAGGAATTGCGGTCGGCATGGCCACCAAGATCATGCCGCACAATTTCTGCGAACTTCTGCAGGCCCAGAAGAAAATCCTCAAAGGCAAAGCGGTGACGCTTTTTCCCGATTTTCAGCAGGGGGGGTTGCTTGATGTTTCCGGGTACAACAATGGCAACGGCCGTCTGAAATGCAGGGCAAAAATTATTGAAAAGAATGAAAAAACCATAGTTATTGAAGACATTCCCTATTCCACCACGACCTCCTCGATAATCGACTCCATTGAAAAAGCTGACAAGAGCGGCAAGATAAAAATACAGTCCATTAACGATTATACAGCCGAGAATGTTGAGATTGAAATCAAGTTGGCCCGGGGTATATACGCCAAGGACACCATTAAGGCCCTGTACGCCTTTACTGACTGCGAAGTGCCCATTAGCCCCAACCTCACAGTTATCCAGGATAACCAGCCTGTTAATATTTCTGTTGAAGAGGTACTCCGCTACAATACAGAAAAACTTGTACGTGATCTCGAAAAAGAACTGCAGATTGAACTGGGGCGCCTCCAGGATAAACTGCATGCCCGGACCCTGGAACAGATATTCATTGAAGAACGCATCTACAAGAAAATTGAGGAAAGCAAAACGTACAAGGCCGTCATCGACACGGTTAAAAAAGGCCTGGCCGCATTTGAAGACAAACTGCTCAAGCCGGTAAGCCAGGATGATATTGAGAGGCTGCTTGAAATCCGTATCAAACGGATATCCCGGTATGACATTAACAGGCAGCACAAGGAAATAAAGGAAATAAAGGGTTCCATTAAGGATACGGAAAAGAAACTCAAGGATATCATTGGATTTACAATTAATTACCTGGATAATCTCCTCAAGAAATATGGCCGGCTGTATCCCCGCAAGACCGTTCTTGAAACCTTTACCGAGGTCAAGGCCCGAAAGGTTGCCCTTTCCAATCTTTCCGTTGGATATCACCGCGAAACAGGACTCCTTGGATATCATGTAAAAACAGATTGCGATATCAGCATAGCCTGCTCAGAATACGACAAGATACTGCTGATCCACAGAGATGGGCGCTATAAGGCCATCAAGTCGCCGGACAAGGTATTTGTCGACCATGATATTTGCTGGGTCGGCAAAGTAACGGGCAAGATAATATTTAACCTCCTTTACCGTGACGGTACTCAGGGCCTTTCCTACATTAAGCGGTTTATGACCCCAAAGTTCATAATGGACAAGGAATACCGTTTATTTCCGGCCCATAAGAAGTCTTGGGTACAGTTTTTGCAGACAGGTGAGGGTGTCAGGTTGCGGATCGATTTTATCCCGACAGCACGTTCAAAGATAAACTCCCAGCGCCTGGAATTTGATGAGTTCTTAATTAAGGGGGCAGGGGCAATAGGTAAAAGATTATCCACGCGAACTGTGCGACGCATCTCGGAGTTGACCTTAAAAGTATCCGATCAGCCAGAGGACGGTGAAACCGATCATCCCAAAAAAGAAATAACACCGAAACCAGAATTGCAGACGGAACAAGATAATGCTGCTCCGATAAAAGAGGAAAAAGAATCCGAACAGTCTTTAGAAGAGAAAAAGAAGATCAAGTCTCAGCTGGGTTTGTTCGAACTGAAGAAAAAAGAATGATTTTGTCACTAAGCAACCCGGAGTTTACAGACCAGTAAACCAGATTTACCATTCTTAACTTGCAAATCTTCGATTTATAATTTATATGAAACCCTCTTTGACGAGAGTGCTGCGTCAGGGTTGGAAGTCATATGAATAATTATTCTGCACATACAGATCATCAAACAGGCAAGGGTAACCCTGACAGTCGATTTGCCATGCATTTCGGAAAGCGGCAGGTTCAGCCCTGGACAGTCTATGCGGTATTGGGAATACTGACTCTTGTCTTGTTGATCCTGGTCACTTCTCTCAGCAATACTTACCAGTCAAATTTGCAGTATTCAGCCACTTCTGGAAAACCGGATGAAGTTTCCCTGGCTCCTGTGAAACCGGGCGAGACTGCAAACCTGATCAGCAAGCTCAAGTACTATGGGTTGTGGAAGTTGCCCGCCACCGGAAAAGTACCTCCATTTTTCATCAAAACCTACCCGGAAGATTTCCATACCATTGATGATATCAGTGTCAGAAAAAGGGTATTCCTGCACACCCTCCTGCCCCATGCGCTTTTTGTACGCCAGGAGGCATTGCAGAGAAGAGAAAAACTTCAGACAATTCTCAATAAAATTGAATGTTCCCTGGAAAACCTTGATTTTACAAATGGAGGCGAGTACGAAAGCCATTGCTCCTGGGCGGATTTCCTGGCAGAAGATGAGGTCCATTTTATCCGTAATCTCTGCAGGAGATACCGGACGACTTCTGTAGAAGGTTTGCTTGAAAGGGTAGATGCGGTGCCGACCAGTATCATTCTTGCCCAGGGCGCCCTGGAGTCGTCGTGGGGAGGTTCACGGTTTGCCAGGGAAGGCAACAGTATTTTCGGCATGTGGACCTGGAAAACGTCTGGCATTATTCCCTCCAGGCGGGATGAAGGCAAAACACACAAGGTGAAGGCCTATGAGAGTATTCTTGACTCAGTCAAGGCCTATCACCTGACCTTAAACCGTTTCGGGGCCTATGACCATTTCAGGCAACTTAGACTGCAAACCGATGACCCGCTTGTCCTGGTCGATGGGCTCATTCCGTATTCTGAAAGGGGCGAGGACTACGTCGAAGAGATAAAGAATGTCATTTTGTCCAATGAACTTCAGAAATATGACAACTGCAGCCTGAAAGATATGAACCTTCCCGGATTCTCGGGGCCTGTATCAAATAAAATTTCCCCCGGAAAACCGGGAAAGGCTTCTCTATAAGTTCCATCACATGCGAACATTTCTTTTGCCGCTTATAATTCCTGCTCTACTCCTTGTTTTCTCCTTATCTGCCGTTACTGCCGCTGCTGCAGAAACAGGTGTTACGGTCCTGATCTATCACCGGTTTGGCGAAGAGAAGTATCCCACAACCAATGTTGCTGTCGATCGTTTCCGGGAACAGATGACATTCCTCAGGGAAAACGGCTATAAGGTCATTTCTCTGGAATCACTTGTACACGATCTGCAGGGTAGTCGAAAAATTCCTGAAAAGGCTGTGGTCATAACCATTGATGATGGATACAGGAGTGTTTATGAGAATGCCTGGCCGGTGTTAAGGGATTTTCATTATCCGTTCACCGTTTTCCTGTATGCCAAGGCTACAGAAAACAGACACTCGAATTATATGACCTGGGAACAGGTCAGGGAAATGAAAAATGCAGGTGTTGATTTTCAAAATCACGGTTTTGCTCACGAACATATGGCTTTCATACCTCCGGGAATGGACATGCATGACTACAGGGCCTGGATCAGGGCGGATCTTGCAGCCAGCATTAAAATCCTGTCAGAGGAACTCGATGAGCGTCCCAGATTTTTTGCAGTTCCATATGGAGAATACAACGAGATAGTTCTTGATGAGATCCGTTCATTCGGCTATGAGGCAATCATCCTGCAGGATCCTGGCTCGGTAAGCAGTGATACCGATCCTCTTGCCATACCCCGGGAACCAATACTCGGCAACGAATGGTCAACCATGGAACATTTCCGGGAGGTTTTGGAAAGGGTAGACTTGCCGATACGGAGAGAAGTCCCATCAGCCGGGCAGCTGCCGGAAAACACACCGAAGCGGTTCGGGGCACACCTGCTTTATCCTGAAAGCTATGTCCCTGGCACTATTGGCATATACGTAACTGAACTTGGCTGGCAACAGGCAACCGTCGAGGACGACTTTGCAAGTATTACGAACAGCAATACCTTAAAACGCAGAATAAACCGGGTGGCGGTAAGCGCCCGTGAGAAGGAGACCGGCAAGACGGCGATACGCTTCTGGATGCTGGTGGGGCAATAAGAAGCTTTCAGCGGTCTGCGATCAGCTGTCAGACTTGTCGGCACACACAACTGCCTACGAACCACCAATCATTTTTCATTCGTCATTAAACTATGTGCCCTTGTGCCCATGTGCTTTTTTGCCTAATTTAAACCGCTTTCACTTTTTCCTTGAAACCTGCCTTTCCCCTTTATTTCCCGGCAACAAGCAACGACATATCCTGCCGCAGTTTTTCATACTGCGTCCTGTCCATTCCAGCTCCCAGTGCCACGGTCTCTGCCATAGCAGCGGTCATGAAGTCTCCAGGACCATGGGCATCTGCATTAACAACCAGGAGCGCTCCAGCCTCCTGGGCCATCCTGGCAACATAACCATTAGTCAATGAATGTCCCTTCCTGCCCGTTAATTCAAGGTATACCCCTTTTTCTGCCGCCAGGCCTGCTTCCTCTTTGGTTATGAATCCTGGATGGGCGAGGATATCAACCCCTGCAAGAATTGCAGCCATGTTGGTGCCTCGCCTGACAGGCTCCATGACCGTTTCTCCATGGCCAACAATGATTTTTGCCCCCAATTTTCTTGCCTGTGCAACAAGCTCAGCAAACATCTCAGGCGGAACGTGGGTCAGTTCGATGCCAGGGATAAGTCTTGTTTTTGAGAAACGGTTCAGGTCCTCAGCAGCTTTTACAATTCTTGGAATTATAAAATCCAGGTTTGAAGAGTCGGCATGGTCGGTAATCGCCACTGCTTCATAGCCAAGGTTCTCAACGCGGCGCAGGTGTTCGGCGGGTATAAGTTCACCGTCGCTGAAGATTGTGTGTGTGTGCAGGTCAATCATGAAAACTCCTAAAAAGTCCCTTAATCAGAAACCGGGCATTGAAAGTTATTGCCGACAGGCGCTATACCTGCCGGCAGAGTATTTTTTGCGAGGCTGACATTGGCATCGATTCTGGTACTCGAAGTATCATGTTCTATAATGACAGGACTCCCCGCAGGGAATGAAGGAGTCCTTCAGTGATCCTTACCTGGACTTCCTGGCCCGCAGAAAGTGCGGCCGGGCCCTCAAAGTTGACAATGATATTGCTCATTGTTCGTCCGCTCCATTGTCCATCGCCATTTTTGCTTTGACCTTCGAGCATGATGTGCTGGATGGAACCTTCATATCCCCTGTTTTTCTGCAGGCTGATCTCATTTTGTTTTTGCTGCAGACAACTGAGCCGTTCCGACTTGACCTCTTCAGCAACCTTGTTATCAAAGGCAACCGCCTTGGCCTGCGGTCGGTCGGAATACTTGAATGAGAATGCTCCGTGATAGCGGACAGTTTCCAGCAGATCCATAGTCGCCTGGAAATCCTTGTCAGTTTCCCCGGGAAAACCGACAATTATATCGGTGGTCAGAGCAATGTCCGGTTTAACCTGGCGCAAAGTATCCACTTTTGCAAGGTACTCCTCAACAGTATATCCTCGGTTCATTCTTTTCAGGACAGGGTTGGAACCCGATTGGACTGGCAGATGGAAATGCGGACACAGCTTTGCGACATCTGCGAAGCACGCAACCAGTTCAGGTGAAAGGTCCTTGGGGTGCGATGTGGTAAACCTGATCCTTTTAATGTTTTCCAGCGCTGCTACTTTACGGAGCAGCTCAGGAAAGGATTTATAGTTTCGACTGTCAGCGGGATATTTGCCATAGGAATTTACATTCTGGCCCAAAAGAGTAATCTCTTTTACTCCTTGCTCTGCCAGGGCCTCGATCTCGGCAAGAATGTCATCGGGCTTCCTGCTTGTTTCCCGGCCCCGTGTATAGGGGACAACGCAGTAGGTGCAGAAGTTGTTGCATCCCTGCATTATGGTTACAAATTTCTTAAAGTACAAGGTGGAAGCGATCCTGTCGTCTTTTTGCCTGGATATGGCAGGGGAGGGGGGGATATACCTAGGAATTTCAAAGGAAGGGGAAAGGTCAACTGCCATCAGCGGTTTGCCTTTCTGAGCAGCCCTGCTCACAAGTTCCGGGAGGCAGTAGATCTGCTGGGGGCCGAGCACAATGTCCACCAGGGGCATTCGGGCCTGCAGCCTTTCACCTTCCTGTTGAGCAACACATCCGGCAACGGAAATGATCAGGTCCGGTTTCTTTTGCTTGAGTTTTTTCAACCTTCCAAGGAGGCTGTAGACCTTCTGTTCTGCTTTTTCACGAATGGAACAGGTGTTAATGACTATGACATCAGCCTGATGGATATCTTCCGTCGGGCTGTAATCCGCATTACACAACATCTGGCCCATGATTTCAGAGTCACGCTCGTTCATCTGGCAGCCAAAAGTTTCGATGTATGATTTCTTAACCGTGTTCATGTCCAATCATGCCCCGGGATACTCAGGTCTTACAGGGTAAGCGTTCCGGTGGCCCAGGCTAGTCTCATGAGTGATATCCTATAGTTATACAGGGCATTGTAATAACTGATTTTCGCCCTGGAAAGACGGGTCTGTGCATCGAACTGGTTGATGCGGAAGTCCTCTTCTGCCTGCTCAATGGCTTTTTCAGTTACACCAATATTGTACTCCGATTCCTTAATGTCAAGGAAGGCCTCTCTAACCTGCAGAATGATCGTGTCGAGCAGCTCTGTTTGTCTCTCCTGGGTCTTTTTCACGTTGTGTTTGGCTGCAGCAATTTTGTCCCTGCTTTGACCCCAGGCCCAGAAACGCCATTCAAGGGTGGCCATGGCTGTTTTTACCTCGCTCGAACCAAGAAGAGGGTAATCGTCGGCAAGGGGATTATCTCCCTGTTTCATATAGTTGGCTGAAACGTAAACTGCCGGGAGGTAGGGAGCCCTGGTCAGGATTATGCTCTTTTCAGACTGTTCGACGGCAATTTCACTCTGCCGGAGTTCAGGGCGATGCTGTTTTGCCTGAAGAACAGAATCTTCCCAGGAAACTTCGCTGGGTTCAAATTTAAGTATATCCTCTACCTCTAATGGTGTCTCCACCGGTCTGCGCAGCAGGGTGTTGAGTCGCGCCAGCGCCATATATGAGAGGTTCATGGCCCGGAGATACTCAATTTCAGCACCTGCCAGCTGCACCTCGCTCTGGAGCATGTCATTCTTGGGAATCAATCCGGCATTATAGAAGGCTTGGGCATCCTTGAGGTGCGCTTTTCTCTCTTCTACGGATTGCCTGGCAACCTCTTCAAATTTCCTGCTTTTCAGGAGGTTGTAATATGCTTCATGGACGGAGAGGACAATATCGTTTTTGGTCTGTGTCATGCCTGCCCTTGAAAATTCAAGGTCAAGTTTTCCCAGTTCAACTCCAGTGACAAGGGCCTTGCCCTGGTATAAGGGTTGCTCAATACCGATTGAATAACTGTAGTAGTCTTCCAATGAAATGGCAGGTTCTGCATCCGGGCTATACAGGTATCCATATTGGAAAAAAAGTGAGGGCAGGAGATCCTTCTTTGCACTGCCGAGCAAAAACTCCTTTTCAATAATATCCGCCTGGGAATAGAGGATTTGCGGGCTACTGTCAAGGGCGATTGCAACACACTCTGTAAGACTCAGCATCTTGTTGTCCTGTGGAAGCGCCTGCTCGGTATCCTGGGAAGCGCCCAGGGCAAAAGGAATAAAGCAGAAGAATGCGACAATGAAAACCACAATTGAAGCCGAATGTTTCATGACAATTTTATCCTTTTGATATTATTTAATAATTTCTGCATTAATTTCAGTAAGTAATACAGCAAGGTCCTTTTCCGCTTCAGGGGGATAACGGACTTCAACTATTCCTTGCCGGGCGTTCAGCGTCGACAGGATGGCAAGGCCGTCATATCCTTCCAGAATAAATTTCAGGTAATGTATCCGGTCAGGGGAGATACGCAGCTGTATAGAAGAACATAGTGCCATTTTGTCGATTGCTTCTGTTTGAAATGGTTTGCGCCACAACCATTTACCATAAATACGCTAAGGGAACAATATATCAAGTGATTAGCTGCAAAAACTAAACAGAAAGTTCGGAGTCAACCTTGCCAAGTATTTCCCGGTAAGGAGCAAGGCGTGGAAACACATAATTATCAAGAAATTCCTCGGTCTGTTCGGTGGCTCTGCCCGTAAATTTTTGAAAATCACTGACAATGACCTGTAATTCATCCTGTGTGAAGGGGACCCTGTCATCATCAGCCAGCCTTTGCAGCAGGTCGTTGTCTTGTCCCTCCTCCTTCACGATTTTGCCGGCAGCAAGTGAATGATCTTTGATAATTTCATGTAACTCCTGGCGGCTTTTGCCTTTTTCAACACCTGCCATCAAGATTTTCTCCGTTGCCATGAAAGGCAGTTCCTGCATTAAATGCTTTTTTATTTGTTCAGGAAAAACAACCATATCAGAAGATATATTAATGTAAAGCTTTAGTATAGCATCAGTTAAAAGAAATGCCTGCGGAATATCCATGCGCCTTATTGCAGAGTCATCAAGCGTTCTTTCCAACCACTGATTGGCATAGGTTGCTGAAAAGTCTGCGGTCAAGCCCATCAACTTGCGGGCAAGTCCTGTCATGCGTTCAGATCGCATGGGGTTACGCTTGTAAGCCATAGCTGAGCTTCCTACCTGTTTTTGAGCAAAGGGCTCCTCCTGGACCTTCAGGTTGGAAAGAAGCCTGAGATCCACGGCAAATTTATGAGCGGAAGCCCCGATTCCAGACAGTGTTTCAGCAGTTTTCATGTCAAGTTTTCTGGGATAGGTTTGCCCTGTAACAGGAAAACTTTCGTCAAACCCAAGTTTGCGGGCGACAAGCACATCAAGCTGCCTGACTTTTTCATGATCACCATCGAATAATTCCAGGAAGGTAGCCTGTGTGCCGACAGTTCCTTTTGCGCCTCGTGCCTTAAACTGTTTTTCAAGGTTCTCAAGGTAATCAAGGTCAAGAAGCAGGTCCTGTATGTATAGGGTCGTGCGTTTGCCGACTGTTGTTGGCTGGGCAGGCTGGTAGTGTGTATAGCCAAGCGTTGCTAATAACTTGTATTTATTGGCAAAACCAGCAAGATTGGCGATCACGTTAACCAGGCTGTTTCTGACGATTTGCAGAGCTTTTTTCTGTATTATTAGGTCAGTATTGCAGACAACAAACTGCGAGGTGGCACCGAGATGGATGACACCTTCAGCTTTAGGGCATTTCTGGCCATACGCAAAAACATGTGCCATAACGTCATGGCGGATTTCCTTTTCCTTGCCGGCGGCAAGTTCAAAATCGATATTTTCTGCCTGTTCCTTCAGTTCATCGATCATTTCCCTGGAGACAATATGCGACAGACCAAGCTCATTCTGGGCTTCTGCAAGGGCAATCCAGCATTGGCGCCAGGTCCGGATCCTCGTGCGTTCGGAAAACAATTCCTGCATGCTGCGGCTGGTATAACGGCTTACCAATGGTTCCTGGTAGATATCTCTGCTCATTGTAGAAAGTTCCTGTTTTGAAATTGTGTTAAAATTCAGCGGGTTACCGTATAAAAAACCTCAGCTGTCCGCCAGGATGCTCATTCACGGCAATTTTATTGAAAATATCACTATGTCGCATAACATATATTATGTTAAGCTTAATTTGTCTTGTAAAGACAAATGGTTGAAAGTGATTTGTTGTTCGATACATCCCTTTCCTTGTAATAAAATAAAACACCGTCTGGCAGAGCCGGCAAGAAATAATCAGAAAAGCATTTTGTTGCTGAGTAAATTGATTTAACAAATTATCATGTTCTTTAAAATAAAACTTCATTACCAAACATCATTTTATACTTTTTATACCTTGCCCTATGCCAGACCATTCGATCGTTCCCGAAAAAGAGAAAATCCCCTTTCATACCCGCTTTGGCTTACGGTTCCTCCAGGTACTTCTTATTGTCTTTGCTTTGCTTCTGATCAAGCGCTGCGTTTCAATCTATCATGACAACAAACTGACGAGTGAGGATACTAAAATAGAATACTTTGATAAAGGCTTTGCCAGCGGTATGAAAAAGGCCCGGGGATTAGCGGAAGACCAGGAGCCGGAATTTGCAAATTATGCCTTAAAAAAAGCC
>Ga0111148_1106_pt1 | contig 11224 bp, 14 predicted proteins | sample DeeMarSeWOR28_12_FD_80359 | JGI IMG/M metagenome (GOLD analysis project Ga0111148, IMG submission 80359) | Desulfobacterales bacterium SG8_35 | reverse complement strand
CTGAGCTTCTGCAGGAGAAAAAAAAGCAGGAGCCCAACGAGGGAGCCCCATGTGCCCGGCGCTTTTGGCAGATAGCCCGAATAAAGTCCGGTTGCTATAAGTATTAATAATGTATGCATTACTGTCTCGGCCAAGGTATCAATTTCAGCGAATCTGCTTTGTCATCGCTGTTTTGTATAGCTCACTGATGCGAAGCGGACTCTTTCTCGCATCTCAGGCAAGCTTGATACTTTCTATAAAATTATTTTTCCCTGATTGTTTCCAATATCAGTTCGTTAGTTTATTTATGGTATAGAATACAGCTTAAGGCCCAGAGCGAGGTTTAGCACGTAGAATTTGTGAAATAAATGAATCTTGTGCATTTAACCCCTTTTTTCAAACTCTTCCAGCGCGCACCGCTTCACCGCTTCATATATCTCTTTTAGGGGGATTCTGTTTTCGAGAGCAACCCGACGGCAATCTTCATATTCGGGGTAGAGGATAAAACCTGAAGCAGCTGCAACACGCTTCACTGCAACTGGACCCCAGCGGGTCTTCACCGTGCCGCTGTCGCGAGGCAGGGTCATTCTTTTTTCACGCCGGAAACGTAAACCGATGGATGTTGTCTCAGCAAAAATGCAATTTTTTATGTCCCAGGACTTGGCAGGTTCGGTGATCACGCGCAGAAGAAATCCTGGCCTTCCTTTTTTCATATGAATGGGCACCAGGCTGACATCCAGGGCCCCTGCAGAGAAAAGTTGTTCGCAAAGATGAGGGAAAGGCTCAGGTGACCAGTCGTCGAGGTTGGTCTCGATCACTTCAACTTCCTGGCTTTCAGCCGTTTTCTGCTCAATGCCGATAACAAGCCGGAAAAGGTTTGGTATATCGCCGGGAAGCTTGCGGCTGCCGGCACCGTAACCGGTTCGTTTTATTCGCATGGCAGGAAAATCCCCAAAACTACTGCTCAGAGATTTGACAAGGGCCGCTCCTGTTGGAGTCACCAGTTCCTGCTGTATATTTGATCCGTAAACCGGAACATCTGCCAGTATTTCGCAAACTGCTGGAGCAGGGAGGGGAAGCATGCCATGGACGCAGTGCACCCAGCCTCTTGGCATGGGTAGAGGAGAGGTTACAAGTCTGTCGATGTTGAGGTACTCGAGTCCAATAACCGACCCGATAATATCAATGATGGAATCAATCCCGCCAATTTCATGAAAATGAACCTCATCCGGCTGGCAGCCATGAATTCTGGCTTCGGCCTTTGCAAGACAGGAAAACACATTGAGTGCTTTTTGCTTTACGTTCTCATGGAGGTCGCTATTCGCAACCTGGCGCCTGATATCTTTCCAGGTCCGGAGTTGTTCTGTTTCTTCGGTTTTAATCACGAGTCTGGTGCAGCTTATACCATGGTCTAGCTGTTTGAGGGATTGCAGCGAGAATTCACCCAGGTTGAGGGAGGTAAGTTCGGTCTGAAGATGTTCCAGCAACAGACCGGCATCGATCAGGGCGCCGAGAAACATGTCCCCGCTCACCCCGGAAAAGCAGTCCGCATATGCTGTTTGGCCATGTCCTGTGCTGTTCATTCGTCCGGTATCGTCTCCTCTTCAATTTTTTGGGCGCTGCTGTAATGTGTGAGTTTCTCGAGGATCTGCCTGCGGTAAAGATAACACGGCAGTGCCACTATGGCAGAGAACACAAGGAGAAGCAATAATTCAAGATAATTTCTTTCATAGACCTGGGCGCCTTCAAAGGAGAGCATCAGTGTGCCCGGCATGCGTGCAATAGCTGCGATAAAGATAAATACCTTGAATGGCATGGTGCTCAGTCCCAACAGGTATGAAAGCGAATCCTTCGGAAAGCCGGGAAACAGGAAAAGGACAAAGGGAATTACAAAATCCCCCTTGAATACCAGGTGGTTGAATTTCTGATAGACTCTTGTCCTGGAGAAAAGGCTGCGAAAGGCATCAGCAAAAAGATGACCAATGGCAAAAGCAAAAGCCGAGCCAATGGCCAGCGCAATGCTTGAATAAATGAAACTTGACCAGGCGCCGAAAAGATATCCTCCCAGGATTCCGGTCGCCTCTCCTGGAACCGGGGCGAAGAGAACCTGAAGTATCTGCAGGATCATGAACATGAGCGGCGCCAGAGAGCCAAAGGAAAGGATGGTTTCCCGGGCCCTGGTGCCGTTTGCCATGATATCCTCCAGGTGGAAAAGTGCCTGGGTCAGCAGACTTTCGCCCCAGATAAAATGAAGCACCAGCCCGAAGAGGAGCAGCAGAAAAAATGAACCCCAGAAAAGGATTCTTGCCTTTTGTCTGTTCATGTTCCTAATCTTGTGCCAGGTGGTATTGGATGGCCGCTGATAAAGGCCTCGACGCTCATACGCCTGGAACCTTCTGCCTGGATTTCTCTGACAAGGAGGCTGTCTTTCCCTGTTTTAATCAGAAGCCCGTTCCGGTCTGCCGTACAAACGGTGCCCGGCTCTGCAGAAGCAGCGCCACAAATATCCCTGTCAATTACCCGGGGGGAGAATAAACGGAGTCGCCTGCCGGCTAAGATTGTATAGGTAGTCGGCCATGGATCAAGACCCCGGATCAGGCAACTGATATGTTCAGCTGCCTGCGACCAGTCTACCAGCCCATTATCCTTGCTCAGCAGAGGAGCCTGGCTTGCCTTCGAATCATCCTGTTTTGCAGGGTTCAGCTTGTCGGCGCGCAAAAGATCAAGTGCTTTACCCAGGGCTTTTCCTCCGAGGTTTGCCAGTTTGACTGACAGGCTTGCGGCTGTTTCATCTGGCGCGATCATAATTTTTTCCTGCAGGAGAATATCGCCGGTATCAATCCCCTCGTCCATCTGCATGATCGTCACGCCGGTCTCTTTCTCGCCATTTATCAGGGCCCATTGTATCGGGGCCGCGCCCCTGTATTTGGGCAGGAGCGAGCCATGAACGTTTATGGTTCCCAGGGGCGGAAGATTAATTATGCTTCCGGGAAGAATTTTACCGTATGCGGTCAAGGCAATAATATCCGGCGAAAATTGTCGCAGTTCTGAAAGGAATGCAGTCCCTTTAATAGTATCTGGCTGCAGGACAGGAATTGAGGCCCGAAGGGCAAGATCTTTTACCGGTGGAGGCAGGACCTTCCTGCCCCTGCCTCTGGGTCGGTCAGGCTGGGTAATCACGCAGACAATATTTTCGCCTCTGTCAAGAAGAACCTGCAGTGAAGGGACTGCAAATTCAGGGGTACCCATAAAAACAATACGGTTAATGGCAACCATATCAGGGTGATCCTTCCTTCTGTTCTAGCAGCATTTTTTTGAGGTGTCTCTTGTACAAGGAACGTTTCAGGGGACTCAAATGGTCAATAAAGAGGATACCGTTCAAATGGTCCAGTTCATGCTGAATAACCCGGGCGAAGAAGTCTTCCGCAGGGAACTCCAATGTTTTTCCGTCAAGGTCCTGGGCCCGGACGAACAGCTTACTGTAGCGTTCAACCTTTGCGGTTAAATCGAGGACGCTGAGGCAACCCTCCTCATCAACCTGGCAGCCTTCTTTTTCGATAATTTCAGGATTAACCAGCACGAGGTGTTTTTTTTCTTCTTTGCTGCTGGAAACATCGATAACCACAACACGGAGGCATACGCCTATCTGGTTGGCGGCTAAGCCCGCCCCAGGAGCGGCATACATGGTCTCGGCAAGGTCCGCCGCAAGTTGCCGTAATGAACCATTAAAACGGGTTACCGGTTCCACCTTTTGCCTCAGGACCGGGTTCGGGTATGTGAGAATCTCTTTTATGGCCATAACAAAACTCGAAAAATTGTCAGTTGCTCTGTTTAATTATTAAACTTTAATAATTAATAAAATCATAATCCATGAAAAAAGGAAAATAAAAGAGAGATTTTCTGCTAAAGGCTATTGGTGAAAAGATGCTCTGGCGCCCCATGCCAGGTAACAATGGTTCATCATCCTTCATGCATTGTGTTCAGCATCTGAATGGAGTAAGGTTCCTTTTCCAAAGAAAATCCAGCTATTAAAATGAACTGTAAGCAATGGAATCAGGCACGAATATAAAATTCGCAGAAGGCATCAACCGTTTAAAGAAACCAATCCTGCCCCTGGTTAAAATGGCTGAGTTCCTGTATCTCACCGGCCCCTGCAAAACAATGGCCGAGGTCCTTGACCAACTGACGAAACCTCTTGCTCTGGAGGGTCTTCACTATGAAAACCCGCAACAGATCCTGCAGCCATATGAAAGTCTTATGCGGGAATTTGAAGTACTGAAAGGGGAGAAAAGGCTCGCAACAAGCATTCCTTTCATCGTCAGTGAAAAGCAGGAACCGCTTGCCAGGCGCCAGTCACTTGGATGCTGGATCAGGCAGCAGATACTCGACCGGGAGCTTGAAGAAATAAACAGCATGCTCTGCGGTCCTTGCGGTTGTGTACTCTGCTGTACCGGGCCCGACAGTAAGTTTGACTCATTATCCGGATTCAAGGGAAACATGAAGCAGGAGTATTTTGAAATACCCCTTGCAGACAGTGAGGTAAACCTCTTTGTCCTTGCCCGGGTTGACAGTGGGGAAAGCCGTGCGCACACCGCGAAATCCAGCCCCTCTCTCCAGGTGAACCATATTGCCTTCTATAAGCATGAGATGGCTTTGTATCATTGGCAGAATGGCTGGAGTCTCATACTTCCAAAGGGTGCAACATGCCCGCAGCTGTCGGAAGAGACAAATAGATGCATGATTTACGCCAAAAGACCGAAAGTCTGCCGCAAACCACAGATCTTTCCGTATGTCCTTGAAAAGACGGATGATATGGCAAAACGGAACGATGGAGTAAGGATACCTGTTTACATGGCCCGCAATAAAATGCTGGCGGTTTGGGATTGCCCGTATGTGCGGGAGCTTCAGGATGAGATCGGCGCCTATGCAGAGATGAGCGGCTTGGAACCCATATTTAAAAAAAGCAAGACATGATGGCCCCAAGAAAAGTCCAAATATTTTTGATCTGCTTTTTCTTGCCTGCATTGCCCGATCTGTGAGCATTAATGCCTAAAACCCAAGGCTACGAAGCCCGCGTAGTATCTGGAGCTTTTTTTTTTGCCATCCATTATTATTTATACGTTGTGCTAAATTAACAATCCAATCCTTTTAAAGTGGTGGGAATTAAAGGAAATGATTTATCTCTTTATCATGGGTTCCTATCTCGTCGGCTCAATTCCAACAGGTCTTATATTATCACGGGCAACAGGTGTTGATATCCGCAAGTCCGGCAGCGGCAATATCGGTGCCACCAATGTTACCCGTCTGCTTGGCAAAAAACTTGGCGTGCTGACACTAGTTGGCGATGTGTTGAAAGCTGTCGTTCCCATGCTGGGCATTTACTGGTACCTGGTACATTCGGGGGTGCAGATCTCTGCCGAAGAGCTGGATTTTTCTGTTACGTTATGTGGTGGGGCGGCCTTTCTGGGACACCTGTTTCCGGTTTATCTGAAATTCAAAGGGGGAAAGGGGGTAGCAACCGCCCTGGGGGTTTTTCTCGTGCTTGAACCCCTGGCAGTTTTTATCAGTTTTTGTCTTTTTGCAGCGGTGGTTTTCTTCTCAGGCTTTGTGTCAGTGGGGTCCCTCGTGGTCTCGGCACTGATGACCCTGTGGATCTGGCTGCTTGGAGGGTCGCCCAACCACGTTTTTCTGGCATTCTTTATCGCGGTCCTGATCTGGTTTAAGCACCTGGATAATATTACCCGGCTGCTGGCAGGAACAGAGAAAAGCTGGAAAAACAGAAACGACCAGGAAAAATGACACGGAAAGAGTGGGACCAAATAAAGGCGGCGGCCGCATTGCTAGGCCTGCGGGAGAAGGCGACCCTTGCAGAGATCAAGAAGGCATACCGGCGCCTGTCCAAAAAGCATCACCCGGATGTGCAGAAAAAAACCAGGGAGAAAACCGCACAGGTTGCAATGCATGAAATCACCGAGGCGTATAATATAATACTTGAATACTGTGCCCGGTATCAATTCCCGCTTCAGCCCGGAGAGAATGAACCATTAGAGGGTGAGGACTGGTGGTTTGAGCGTTTCGGCCAGGACCACCTTTGGGGTAAAGGAAGTGTGCCCAAGGAAGATGAGCGGGACTAGCAGTATTTACCAGGTTTGCAGGTGCTGTAATGATAAACGATGACTTCATGTTTAAAGACAGGCATGAGGATTACAGCGTCATCCTCCAGGAACTCCGTGCAGGAAAAGCCAAGCTGATAGACATACGGGAACGCAATGAATGGGCACAGCTCCACTTCAAGTGCGCCATGCATATCCCTCTCTCCGACCTTATCAGGGCGAGGGTGTGGAAACCCTGAAGGAAATAAAAAGAGCCAACAGGAAAATCTACAGACACTGCCGGTCAGGCACCAGGGCCAGAAAGGCGCAGGAGGTCCTGGCAAAGTATGGCTGCAGAGAAATCCATATCATTCCGATTTCAATGATGAAAATGATAGAAGAAGGATTTATGCCAACAACGTGAACCAATCCCTGGCTAAGCAGCAGAAAGCCCAAGCTGCCTTATTTCGGCAGAAGCTCCTCCCTGATATCGCTTTTCATGATTTCCTCCTTGGCCAGGGCGATAAGCCGCTCCTCTTCTCTGACCATAAAGAATTTCCCCGATAAACCCTCCGGCCAGGTTACACCAGCGTGTCTCACTGTTTCAGGTTGACCGGCCCGCCGGTTTCCCCTGCAGGGACAACGAGCTGGCTTAGCAGGAGGTTTTCTGGTATGTAAAGAACAGCCTTCCGCTACAGAGTTGCATTAAACCGTAAATTCATCAGGATAATAAAATCTGGAAATTATGTCCGTTCAGAAAGCATTCCTTCTGGTTGCAGGTCGTGGTGAACGACTGCGGCCCTTAACGGATAGAACCCCGAAGTGCCTGTTGCCGATTAACGGGACTCCGCTGCTGCAGATATGGTTTGAGCACCTTGAGCACTCCGGCATTGGCGAAGTGTTGATAAATACCCACTGGCTGCATGAGCAGGTTCATGATTTTGTCAGGCAATGGTCAGAAAATCATCATCGTTTGAAAATAATCATTTTCCATGAAACAGTTCTGCTGGGAAGTGCGGGCACTCTTCTGGCAAACCGGCACTGGGTTTCTGCAGATCCGTTCTTTATTATCTATGGTGATAACCTTACGAGGCTGGATATGCAGAAAATGCTTGAGTTTCACAAAAAAAATCTGCAGCCGCTTACCATCAGGGTCTACAGGGGGGCAGACCCGGTACGTGCCGGCATTGTCTGCGTCGATGAAAATGATATAGTCACTGATTTTGAGGAGAAACCGGCAGACCCCAAGTCCGACCTTGGAGCAGGCGGGATTTATATTGCCGATAGTAGAGTTTTCGATTTTTTCCCAGGCCCCGGACAAAGACCGGAAAAAGCAATATTTGACCTGAGCTATCATGTCCTGCCCCGGATGGCCGGGAAAATGAAAGCTTATGACAGCGGCGAGTTTTCCATTGATATCGGCTGCCCTGCAAGTTACGAAAAGGCCCGGGAGATTTGGGCTGCAAGGATGGCTGCTGCCAACTGAGCCGTTGCCTGGGTTTTGCCTTCCGCCGGAAAGTGATTATCATAATTGTCCGACATGAATTTTTATCCGTATCGCAAAAGCCAGGGTACAGAAACGTTTACTCGCCGTAATTATTGAGCTTTATCAGGTGTGGCTATTCCCCAGTGAGCTTTAATCGAAATTGTATTTATTTGGTTGTCCGGCCACTGCAAAAAGGTTATGAATAGGACAATTTCAGGGGTGTGCCCGCTAAGGATCCTTTGAGGAATAAGGCCCCAAAATCTTTATTTATAGGAAGTTTGATACTATGTTGAGACGTTTCAATGCCATTCTTGTCATTGTTGTTTTTGTTTTTCTCGTATGCCTTCCTGCCTATGGTGCAGATTATGTTGACCGGGTCGTGGCGGTTGTCAACGATGATGTCATAACCCTTTCCGAAGTGGAAAAGGCGGGCAGGAATTTTTTTGCCCGCCAGCCTTATCGATAAAATGATCGTAAACCAGAAGGCCGTGGAATTATCAATTACTGTTGACGAATCCGAGATTGACAGCTCTATCGAACAGATACTTGCCAGGAATAATGCAACTCTCCAGGAATTCAGAAATGAATTGGCCACGATGAACATATCGGAGCAGGATTACCGTAACGATCTTCGTGATCAGATTCTGCAATCCAAGCTCATCGGTTTCCAGGTGCGCTCCCGAATCGTCATTCTTGAAGATGATATGAAGGAATACTACGAGAATGAGTACACCCATGAAAAAGGAGAAAGCGGGTATAATATTCTGCAGATGGGCTTTAGCTGGAATAACGAGAAGCAGGATTCCGGCACGAAAGAGGAGGCCCGGAAAACAGCAGAAGAGATCCGGGCACGTGTCCTGGCAGGGGAGAGTTTCTCCGAACTTGCAAAGTCATATTCCAACCTGCCCTCTGCAAAGGATGGGGGCTCTATCGGGTACCTTAAGAAGGATGAGATGTCAGGCTATATGAGGGAAACTGTCCTCGCCATGAATCCCGGTGAAATAAGCCCGATTGTTGATACAGGGAGCGCCTTTCAGTTTTTTAAGCTGCTTTCAGTGCATGATGGGGACAAGGTCATTAAGGCGCCATATGAATCTGTCAAGGGCGAAATCAGGGATATGCTCTATAGCCGGGAGATGGAGGAGCAGTATGCTGAATGGGTGAAAAGCCTTAGAGAACAGGCATATATCGAAGTTATATTGTAATCTGAAAAGTCTGGGAGACGCGGTATCGGTTCTGAAAAGCAACTTCACAATGGAGGCAGCCAGCTTGCCCCTGAACAGCATAAGGAACAGTCGTGCTTATCAGATTCTGTCGGTTCATATTTAAGGACTAAGCGTTTAAGTCGCAATATAGAGCTGGAAGAGGTATCAGAAGCAACCGGTATTTCGCGAACGGTTCTCCGCACCCTTGAAAAGGAGGAAAAAGCGCAGTTTCCTGCTGAAGTGTATGTCCTGGCATTCTACAAAAAATATGCCGCATACCTTGGTTTTGACCCCGAGGAAATACTCGCGGCATACCGGAAACAATTGCGCAGGCCGCAAAAAGCAGGGCGCAGGGTTGACTTTAATACGGTCGTGACGCTGAAAAGCAGGGAAGAATACCTGATTGTTACAATCTTGCGCAGATTGTTTATGCCCGGCGTCATAATCCTTTTGGGTTTGCTGTTCTACTGGCTGTATGAAAATTACCTGGCAGTCTTCAAGCCATCCGGCTTTTTTTAGCGTGTCCCCCCTCCATTAGTCTTTTGCACCTTAATCCTCTCCGGTCAGAACCGTATGTACGCAGAAGAGTCAAGCCGTCTTTCATCGAGAGCTGAACAATGACTATGAAAAAAATGGCAGCTGTAGTCCTGAGAGAGAACGACCATGGCGAGTCGGATAAAATTGTCACCTTCTACAGCAGGGAGGCAGGCAAGATTGCAGGGATTGCAAAGGGAGCCAAAAAAAGTAAGAAGCGATTCAGTAATAAGCTGGAATTATTTTCATTACTGGAGGTCCTCTATGATGACCGGGCTCGTACAGGATTAGTCAGGATCAGCGAAGCTGAACTTGTAACCCCCTTTCTCAGCCTGCGTGAAAAATATGATCGCTATGTCGGGGCGGTACTCGCCTGTGAACTCATCAATTACTGGTCAAAGGATTACGATGCTGACAGAAATATCTTCAACCTTCTCATCTGGGCTCTTCAGCGTATTGATAATGGTCTCTCCTCACACCTGGCCCATATTTTTTTTCAAATAAAGCTGTATACTCTCCTGGGATACAGGCTTCATCTTGGCAGCTGTATAAAATGCAGGGCTTCAGATTCAAAAGATGCTCCATACGCATTTCATCCGGGGCATCACGGACTGCTCTGCAGGCAGTGCTGTCCTGATTTCATGTCACGTGACATGGTCCCCCTTGCCATGAATACCATCAAATTGCTGCAACATGCCCAAGACTTGCCCATGGAGAAACTGGACCGGTTACGATTTTCAAATGTTTCAATCCTTGAGGCGCTCCGGTTATTCAAGGTTTATGGTCAATATCTTTTACAGCGTGAGATTGCGGCCTGGAAGTTCCTCCTGGAAGAAGGGTCGCGGTCGGCGGGTATCACTCAAGATATATAATTTCCCCACTCTGCTGGATAATTCGCGAGGAATCATCCATTTCAAGAATAAGTCCACCTGAATTGTCCAGACCCACAACCGTCGCCTCAAATTGAGGATGTTCCTGGACGTCAAAGCCAAAAAGCACCCTTCTGTTGAAAATATCTGTCAGGCTTTTATAACTTTGCAAGAGCAGGTGTTCACCTGATGTTAAGCCCTGCGCCACTGGGTCTTGCTGTATGGCAATACCGCCATGTTCTTCAAGATTTCGGGCTTCCTCGTAATAAAGCAGGCCCAAATTCCAGCGGAACTTTGCCAGCAGCCTTGCTGCCAGTTCCGGCAGGCTGACTTCCCTGTTGATGTGTGATTTTATAGACACTGCTTTTTCAGAAAGTTCGGGAGGAAACAGGTCATTATTTACATTGATTCCAATGCCAAGCAGAACAAATTCCTCACCAGAAGAACGGCCAGTGAATGTTTCTGTCAGGATGCCGGCAATTTTCCTGCTGTCTAAATGGACGTCGTTTACCCATTTAAGGTGCACCGGCATGCCATAATGCCTTAAAACCTCACAGCAGGAAACGCCTGCAGCCATTGGGAAAAGAAGACTGCTCTCCGGCAGCAGGGTGTTGACCATAACCAGGGTCATCCAGAGTCCGCCCCTGGGGGCATGCCAGGATCTTTTGAAACGGCCCTTGCTCTGCGCCATTTCATCGGCCAGTATAACGGTGCCGCTACAAAATGACCGGTTCCTGTCTTCTGTTTCCTGGATCAGCAGCCGGGCCATCTCCATCCCCCTTGGGATATTAGAATAGTGCTTAATGGCCGAACCAACCACCGCACCATAGCGCAGGATACCTTTTACCGTTTCAGGCGCAAATGTCCTTGCGCGTAAAGGAATTTCCTCTCCGGTTATGACCTGTTGAATGTTTTCAGGCGTAAGCAACTTAGAATTGGTCATCACAGGTTATAAAACAGCCAGAATTGTAGCTGCCTCAGTCCCACTCAGCCTTAACATGCGTAATAATCTTCTGGATCAGCGGCAGTTTTTCCCTGGCACATACACCGATGAGGGGT
>Ga0111148_1081_pt1 | contig 11326 bp, 10 predicted proteins | sample DeeMarSeWOR28_12_FD_80359 | JGI IMG/M metagenome (GOLD analysis project Ga0111148, IMG submission 80359) | Desulfobacterales bacterium SG8_35 | reverse complement strand
AGAAATCACTATCTGTACTTCGGAGAGGAACCACCTGCAGGCGCCAAGTCGGGAAAGGATATATTTAAAACAATGGCAGGAGCAATAAAAGAATACCAACGGGTCCGACAAAGGAAGAAAACAAAGTAGCCCTGCATATTGCGCGGTTTATACATGTGCAGCTTGTTTCGGTCGGCTTTTATCAGATAAAACTCCCATAGCTCTTGATATTCTTTTAAGCATTCAATACTTATTCTCGTCAATTTATGAGAAAGCCTCCGCAATTCCTGTTTGTTGATGTGAACAAACGCTGCAATTACAAATGCCAGCATTGTTTGTATTGGAAAAACGATGACAGTGATAAAGAGAATTATATATCCATTGCACGCAGGAAAGAGATAATCGGCGAGTTTGCTGAAATGGTGAGCGGTGATGGCGCTGTTGTAATTTGTGGCGGGGAAAGCATGCTGGACCGGGTTGAATACTTTGCCATCGCAAAGCAATGCATGAAACTCGGTTTACGGTGTCTTTCGGTGGTCAACGGCTCCAATATTACAAGTGAGAAAATTGCCGACCGCATGATTATGGAGGGTCCCACCGAGATTACTGTTTCCTTGAACAGTCATCTTGAGGAAGTTCATGACAGGACCCGCGGCATCCCGGGTTCTTTCAAAATGGCGGTAAATGCCCTGAGGCTTCTCATCGCTTCAAGAAAAAGACTGTCATCTTCAAAAAGAATTTACGCCATGGCGGTCACATGCGAGCAGAATTACAGGACCCGGGATCTGTTTTATAATTTTGTCTTGAATGATATCAAGGCGGATAAGCTGAAATTGAATTTTCTGCAACCGACGTTCGGCTCCCAGATCCGGGATTTTGTCGACAGCTTCTTTGCCGACAACGTTATCAAGGATTATGATGAATTGGGAGCAATACTCAAAAGATGCAACAGGAAGTACAATCTGAATCTCTATCCCGCCTGGATTGAAGCGGTCTTGATGTATCACCGCTCTGTTGCTAAAAACAGAGATGCCCTTCTTGGCTGGAAGGGAGGAAAAGGGACCGAACAGCACATATGCAATACCTATGAGAGAAACATAATGGTAAATCTATACGGTAAGGCCCGTTTATGTTTTTCGCCGGTCTTTCCGGCATATAAATTATCAAAACCCGGGGATCTGAAATATTTCTGGGAAAACAGTGATTTTCTAAGGGATGCAATGCAGGAATGCAATGCCTATTGCGGCATGAGTCACAGTGTCCGTAAAGAAAACGCCACACTGCGCTCATAATGTAACAAGGGTTTAACCGTGAACCCGCCCGGCCCTTATAAGCGCAAATCAAATATCTCCGGGCTTCATATAATCACATCTGCACGTTGAACATCAGGCTTTTGACAGTCTCTCCGGAGTCATTTTAGGGTATCCCGTGCAGGATTCGGGGTGGTGCGGCCACCTTATTTTCAGCGCGGACTCTCAAATCGGCAGCGTATCGCCTGTTCACAATCCCTGCTCGGCCGGTGAAATGCAACACTGCCATGAAAAATCTACCTAAGTCTCTGTAAGTCAATTATTCTATAAATATGAAATTTAACTTAAGGCCAGGGCTTATTAAAATTTTGGCCGGGAAAGCTGCATATATAAGAGAAAATGATGATTTCATTGATGGCTGTCGGTTGTTGAGCCGATAAAATTTTCAGAATCCAGTCGAACGAACAGAATGAACAGGCAAATGATAATAGTATCAGGAGCAGACAGTGCCTTCTACAATTTGCTGCATGACCTGATAATGTCAATAAGGCAAGATGAAACCGGTAAAAATGTTTTTATAGGTGTATTTGACCTGGGGCTTGAAAGCAGCCATATCAACTGGCTTGAAAAACATGTAAACAAAATTATCAAGCCTGACTGGGATATCAATGTGCCTGAATCCTTAAAACAAAAAAAAGAATTATTATCTTTGACGGCCCGCCCTTTCCTCCCTAAATATTTTCCCGGGTTTGAAGTGTATATATGGATTGATGCAGATGCCTGGGTTCAGCAATTTCGTGGTGTGGATTACTATTATAAAGCGGCAAACATAGCGGAACTAGCCGTAGCGGCCCATATTGATCGATCTTACCGGACAAAGACGGAAACGTGGAAGTGGCGATATGATAGGTTAAAACTTTCTTTTGGAAAGCAGGCGGCTCAAATTTGTTTATCATACCCTTATGTAAATGCCGGTGTAATTGCGGCACGTGGCAATTCAAAAATCTGGCGAAAGTGGGGAATTGCTCTACAGGACGGAGTGAAACGCGGAGGGATTATCTGTGATCAATCAGCATTAAATTATTCCATATGGATAAACAAAGTAGATACGGAGATACTTCCCAGCCTTTGCAATTGGCAGTGCCATTTAGCTCTGCCCAAATGGGACAGGGAAAAGAAAATGTTCTGTGAGCCCTACTTCCCATATACTCCTCTCGGATTAATCCACCTGACCTGGGACACAAAGACCCAAGAGTATGATATAAAAATTATCCAGGGAGGCACAATGAGAACACAGTTACGGTATAGAAATCTTTCAGGTTAAAATATTACTATGTCTTTACATAATGACTCATGAAAGATTCTTACAGTAATCAAGCGCCAACCGGTAAGTAATATTATGATGTCTCCTCCTAAACAGGTCTTTTTATTTCTCTGCCATTTTGTTTCATTGCAGGTATTAGATGAATTCAAGAAAATTGAGCAGGAAACAGTTGGTATTGGCGACGCTGTATATCTATTACATGTCAAATCCTATGATAAACCTCCTCTATTGAAGGGGCATAAATCCTTTTTATTTTCTCACAGAAGTTTATCTGCTCTGGGATATACTATTTTCGGAAAGACCTTGATTCCAGGGCATACACATTTCCCGCTTATGCGGTTCTTTCGTGAAAATCCAAACTATGACTATTATTGGGTCATTGAATATGACGTGAGGTTTTCTGGCAAATGGGGTTATTTTTTAAATTATTTCAGCGAGACAGCAAAAGACTTTCTGACAAGTAATATCCGCAGATACTACGAGCAAGCCGATTGGTTTTTCTGGTCCTGGTTACGACATCCGCGAAAGAAGATACCCTATGCACAATGCCTGCGATCATTCAATCCCATCTATCGTATTTCAAAATCTTCGCTGATTTTCCTGGATGACTGTTTGAAGAAAGGTTGGATGGGGCATTATGAGGTGTTATTCCCAACACTCCTTTACCGGGAAGGATTTTCATTGATGGACTTTGGCGGCACGGGAAAATTTACCCCGCAGGAACTGAAGAATAAATTTTATACGAGTTCGGAGTACAGTACCTTACAGGAAGGAACATTGCGGCATAGACCTGTCATGTCAGAGATCGGCGATGAAAAAGACAAGCTGTACCATCCCGTTAAACCAAAACCGTTAGTTGAGCGGAATAAAATAATCATTAAAGTTCCTCACGGTAAGCCGCGAGGGATATCCTGAGGCAAGGATGTTAATTTTATCAAATCCGCTCGCTGTACCTGTTCAATCTGAATTCATATCTAGCGATCATTAACAAATAGTGTAATGCCCCCTTTCAGCACGTGTTTTTTTGGCCGGACTACCCTGAGAACTTCCTATATAGCCCTTCCTGCATCAGTTCCTTCAGAGGGTTTATACGAAGTGATGGTAATGAAAGAGTGAAGCGCTTCGCTCTGCCACAGTTGCCTTTTCACCCATAGCCCAGGTGGAATCACTCGCACGGACGATGTTACTGTCAATATTTTTATCAGTTTCCTGGGGTTTGAAGCTTGTGTGTTTCTGGCACGCCTGGCAGGGTTGTCGACAAATATAAAACTGCCGACGATTGTCGTTCTACAAAGCGAACGACGATTGACAGGCAGTCTACTCGCTTCGCTGCGCGGACGCTGTCTTTGCATATATATTCTATCAGTCTCATGGCGTTTGAAACTGCGGTGCTTCTGGCGCGCCTGGCAGGATTCGAACCTGCGACCTACGGATTCGTAGTCCGGCACTCTATCCAACTGAGCTACAGGCGCATTTTTTATAGCGTGCTCTTATACCCTAAAATCCACCAATCCACAAGAGCGTTCTTCCGTATAAAATTTTATAAAAAATTGTCTCCCCAATTCCTTATCTGAACATGTCTCCCCTTTGAGGAACTCAATTGTGGTGTATTTAATTTATATTTCCTGCACTTCTAGGATCTTTATCAGGGTAGGATCAACCTCTCTATTTTAAATAATCTTCCCTTTTGGTGCTTTAGTGCTATTTCTTTCCTGAATTGCTTTTAATATTTTCAATATCGTTTGGTGAATTTCCTGCCCGGATTTGCTGCCAGCAGGAGAAAGCTCGCCAAACATTTCGTAATGGCTTAGAAACCCTGTCCGGTAAGCAACGCTCGCTTTTTCAGAATGCGCGTGACTTAATTTGCTAAACAGCACTTCTGACCAAATGACCTTGTCAGCAATTGAGTGCAGGTTTTTGCCAATTTTTAATACATCATTTAAATTATAGATATCATCAATTAACCACCACAGCTGCACGAGTTTAAACGCTGGTCTGGTGAGGAAATAGCAATTTGTATCGACAAATTTAATACCGTCAACTTCCGGGCATTTGTTGAGGAATGATCCATCGAGACGATGCAAATTGCGTGCAGAGGTTATTACTGCAGCCCCGGTCTTCTGGTGCAAATCAACTAATGTCGAGATATGTTCAGGATAAAACCAGTTATCGCTGTCAAGATATGCAATAGCATCGAATCCCTGGCTGATTGCCAAAACTGACCCGACGCCTCTAGGAGTATCTCCGTAGTCGGCGTGATTGACGGGTAATCTTATATGTTGCACATCCCATGATTCGGGAAGATTCTGCGAACATCCGTCTGCAACCAAAATATGCGTACAGGGATGCGTCTGGGCTTTGACGCTTTCGTAACACTTGTGCAGCCATTCATCAGGCGTATTGTAATAAGGGGTAATAACCGCTACTTTCATATCCGCAAACATCTGCATTAATAAAAACTTTCTGCTTCTATTTCTTGGGTGATCTTTCTATTCTGGCAAATTCCTTATGGGAATGTTCTACGATTCTATATTTTTTTCTAATTTTTACATAGTTATTCCTACTTCTGGATGTTTTCTCAAGCCTTTCAATTTCTCTTTGCCCGCCTTTTGTAGTATCATGGGGATTAATACAAGGGATTGCATCAATTATAGCTATTTTCCTCTGATGTTCACCCAGAACATGATGATACCAGAAATCTATTCCCCAACCAGTAAGAACAGGATCGTATATTTTCATAAACATATCGAGTTTGTCTTTTCGAAAGAGGGGGCAGCCTACCTCAACAAAATTTGTATACCGCATGTAACAATCTGGAATCATAAAAGTAATCGGATGACTGATTTTCCCTCTAGGGTGAAAAGCAGGCTGCAGCAACCAAAGGTCAAACTGCTCGCGAATTTCAAATAAGCGATTTATGGCAAAAGTATCAATAATGATGTCATCGTCCATGACAAAGATCGCCTGGTAATTATCCAGTATCGTTTGCCGGTTCTGATAGATATACAACAGGTTCTGAAACTTGCCGCCTTTGCGTTCATTGTAAAAATCACTTATCTCCTTGTATCCCCTCTTTTCATCACCATAATAGGTCACCCACAAATCAAAATTTCTTTGACATTCTTTGCCGTCAAAACCTTTAAGCCAATAATGCAGATTCGCATTATCGCCTGCAGAGGTATAAACTAAATATTTTGATTTGGCTGAACTCATTTTCTCTTAAATAACATGCCTTTTTCAAGTAAAATAAATGCGTTTTAGGATCAATAGGGTCTTAACCGATGTGTTTCAAATTCGGATCCAATTTTCCGGCAGGAGATCTTTTGTGCTATGGAAACCGGTATGGGGCGGGCCGGGATCAAAGGACATTGCTGGATTGGCAAATTCACCTGCAAACCACTGAGCTGGAGCAATTACAATTTTATCAGGGTTTGCATTGAGCCATGCACCCCACCATGAAAATGATGAATTTGCAATGATATGTGACTGGCAGCGCGCCATAAGAAATAAATCATATATATCGCATATATCGCTTTTTCCTTCAATAAAGATAAACCTTTTACCATGAAAAAGACGTTTGCACCAAGATATGTCATCTGAAAAGACAATGAATCTTGTCTTTTCATCTAATCTTCCGATTGCCTCTTCATAATAGGATGTTGAGGCTAAATCCGTAAAATTGCTGTTTTCTAAATAATCGGTGCGCCGAACATGCACCGAACAGGTCCTGCCTGCGAGTAACTTACCGAACCGTGTCGTTAATTGTTCCGAAATGCGTGGATGAGGAGTGAAAACTTTTCTAACTTCATTTTCGCAATGGGCAAAATATTTTTCAGATTGAAAAAAACCCGAAAGATTTATTGAGCAATAAATGTCAATTGGCTGATATGTAAAACTCTTTTCATAGTATGTTTTGTTTGCAGAAAGCCGAAATTTTGTCTGCGGTAAGGCTTTTTGAAAAAAACTTGAATATTTCCAGGATGGAAAGACATAGGCAACATGGTTTCGCCGCGCTACGCCAATAGTCGCAGCTATTTGAAAAAGTTGATTTCCCAGCCTGCCGAATTTTTCATTATCACCCAAACCATTAAAAGTGACGAACCTGTCGATAAAATTATTTTTAGACAACCAAGTTTCGCAGTGCCGGACATGAAAATACATTAATATCTTGCGGGCCTTTAAAGTAAAAGTCAGGGATACTCATCAGTAAAAAAATGACGCAATTGGGGCGTACTATCACTTGTCTGAACTGTTCTCAGCCTTGATGAACTCTATCTGGTGGTCGGCAGGCGTCATTTCCGGAGCAGGTTCGATCCTGATCTGGGCGCCGTAATCCTTCTCCAGTTCCAGGAGTTCCTCGCGCTTATTGTTCAGCAGGTACTGGGCAATTTTAACCGGCAGCCTGCACTTGACCACTGTCACGTTTTTGTGGACCACTCCGGTCTGAATGCGGCGCAGGTAGGAAAGCGACTGGGTCTCAACCGAGCGCGTCACACCCCGGCCCTGACAGTATTCACAGACGTGATAGCTTCCCATCTGTATTGGCCGTCCCAGCTTCTGCCGGGAAATTTGCATGAGGCCGAACTTCGATATCCGGCTTATATCCACCTTGGCCCGGTCCCGTTTCATGCTGGCCTTCACCTGCTTCTCCACCTCTCGTATATGCCGCGCGGTGCGCATGTCAATAAAGTCAACGACAATAAGCCCTCCCAGGTCCCGCAAGCGCAGCTGCCTGGCCAATTCCGCCGCGGCCTCCATGTTGGCCAGGAAAATTGTCTCATTGAAATTTTTGTCCTTGGCCGTACGCCCCGAGTTCACGTCAATTGCCACCAGGGCCTCTGTGGGATTGATCACGATGGAGCCGCCTGAGGGCAGCTTGACCACCGGATTATAAATCTGCTCGATCTGGTCCTCCACCGCGTACTGGTTAAAAATTGGGCGCGAGCCCTGGTGCAGCCGCACTGTTGTCGTACGCTGCTTGGTTGGCAGGAGATTCAGAAAATCCCGCACCTGTTTCTGTGCTTCCTGGGTGTCGACCAGGATTTCCTGGATATCAGGGGTGTAATAGTCGCGCAGGACCTTGGCGATTATATCCTGGTCTTTATAGATCAGGGCCGGAGATTCGACTGTCTGGCCGCGCTTTTTCGTCTCGTTCCACAGCCTGAGAAGGTAACGCAGGTCCTTGTTTAGCGCGGTCTTGGTAATTTCCTTGCTGGCAGTCCTGACAATATAACCGATTCCTTCCGGTATACTTAATGAATTCATGATCGTGCGCAGCTTGGCCCTTTCCTCCTCGTCTTCGATCTTCCTTGAAATGCCGTGGCTGTCACTGCCCGGCATCAGCACCAGGAAACGCCCCGGCAGCGAAAGATAGGTCGTGATACTGGCGCCCTTGGTGCCGGCAGCCTCTTTGACAACCTGTACGAGTATTTCCTGGCCCTTCTTGATGACATCCTGGATATGGAGATCTTTCCAGTGCTTCTGCCCCGCCTTGTCGCCGGCATAATACTCCGGGTGGATCTCGCTGAATGACAGGAAGCCGTTCTTGCCCGTACCGATATCCACAAAAGCCGCCTGCAGGTTCGGCTCAATCGCAGTGACCCGACCCTTGTAGATATTGCCCTTGGTCTGTTCATGAACAACGGTAGTCACATGAAAGGACTCAACCCTGCCGTCTTCAATAAGTGCTATTCTGCATTCCTCAGGCTCCTCAGCATTGATAAGCAGTTTGATTAGCGGCTCTTTCTCAGCCTTTTTTGTCTCCTCTGCCTTTTTTGCGCCCTGCCCTTTTTTCAACGGCTTCCGGGGTTTCTGCACTGTTTCTTTTGGGGCTGAGGTACCAGTTTCCCTGGCCCTGGACTTTGGTTTCTTTCTCCTGGGCCGGCCCGGTTTGCGTTCATTTTTCTTAGAGGCAGCTGCAGGGCTGTCAGCCCTGGAGTCATCCACCTTTTCCATGTTCGCCGAGGTGTTTGAAGACTCTACAGGTTTATCGCCGTTTGTTTCCGTGTCTGTCATAACTTTCCTTTTAAGCTGGTCCAACTTTCCCAGCAGATTATCAACAAGTTTACTCATTACCTGTTTTCTTCCTCTAACGTCCTGTAGTATTTCTTGCCGCCATGTATTTTTGCTGTCAGACTGCCGCTTTTTTCCATGTCTTGCAGAATCTTTGCGGCATGCTCTGCGTCCATATGCAGTGTAGCTGCAATATCCGTGGCAGTGCAGGGCCGCCGCAGAAGCATTTCAATTATTTCTTCTCCAGCCTTATCTGCAGATATCGCTTCCGATGTGTCCTCTCTTCCTTTGCCTGAATCGCTTATTTCATTGTCCTTGCTTCCTGCCAGGATATCTACCGGGCCGTCATACCCCTTTGCTATCTCCATTTTAACCTCTTCCATCCTCTTGCGGGTCAAGGGTTTGGCAAATGACTCAAAAGGCGGCCGGGCAACGGTATTCAGCTGTACCCTGGTGGGCCTGATCCTGCCAATGGCATTTTTCAGGGCAGCAATGTCCTCCGGTGTATCATTGATGTTTTCAACGAGCAGGATCTCAAGCCACACTTCTCCGGAAAATTGCCTGCTGAAATCGGCAATTCCCTGGATGATCGTCTCCAGGTCCGCACTGCATTTTGCCGGCCTGTTCACCCGGCGGAAGCTTTCCGGCCTGGCTGCATCCAGGGAAGGTATCACGATATCGGCTGCCAGAAGGTCGTCCCGCACCTCCTTAAGATGCAGCTGGGAGCCATTTGTCAGGATGGCCACCGGTTTAGCGGTCTTCTCCTTGATATGCCGTATAATTGCGCCTATGCCGGTGTGCAGCGTGGGCTCACCTGAAGCGGTAATGGTGAAAACATCAAGATCGCGGACCCGTGCCTCATCTTGCAGCAATCCGTCAATTTCCGCAATTATCTTCTCGGTGGGTACATGCTCGCCTCGTTCACAGGAAAGCTGCGGGGCTTTGTTTATTTCGCAGTATATACAATTGAAATTGCAGGTTTTCGGCGGCAGCAGGTCAATGCCCTGGGAAAGTCCCAGGCGTCTCGAATTGACCGGGCCAAATAGATGTTTCATAGAGTAAGTGCAGTCCTTTGCCCGGTTTCAGGTTCCTGAACCAGTTTGTTATTCATAAAAACAAAGTGATCTGATGTATAAATTTGCTAAATTAATTCATACCATTGTGATAATCAAGGCTATTTTGGCTGCATCCTTAAAGCATCGGTTCCAAAAGAGAAGCGTTCCTCCCTTTTATCTGCTGCTCATTTTCCTTGACACCCGTGACTGCTCTGCGTAGATTCCTCCACTGACAGCAAGCGATTTTATACTCCTATATTAACAAAAATGAGCAGGAAAGAACCATGCGAAGCGACCTTATTAAAAAGGGAATTGAAAGAGCCCCCCATCGCTCCCTGATGAAAGCCATGGGCTACACCAATGAAGAGATCAGCAGGCCGCTGATCGGCATAGCCCACGCCCACAATGAAATCATACCCGGCCATATCCATTTGGACAAAATCCTGGAAGCGGTCAAGGCCGGCGTCAGGATGGCCGGCGGCACACCGATAGCCTTCGGCACCATCGGGGTATGCGACGGGATCGCCATGAACCATACCGGCATGAAATACTCTCTGGCCAGCCGCGAGATCATCGCAGATTCCGTAGAAATCATGGCCCAGGCCCATCCCTTTGACGGTTTGGTGCTGATCCCGAACTGCGACAAGGTTACCCCGGGAATGCTCATGGCCATGCTGCGGGTGAATATCCCGGCTGTCATGGTGAGCGGCGGTCCCATGCTCACCGGACGTTTCCAGGGCAAGGATGTGCACCTGGTCAGTGTTTTTGAGGGAGTCGGCCGGGTCAAGGCCAACACCATGACCGAAGAGGAACTCTGTGAGCTTGAGGACTCAGCCTGTCCCGGCTGCGGTTCCTGCGCCGGCATGTTCACCGCCAATTCCATGAACTGCCTCACAGAGGCCATCGGCCTGGGACTGCCCGGCAACGGCACCATCCCGGCTGTTGCCTCTGCCAGGATACGCCTTGCCAAGCATGCAGGTATGGCTGTTTTAAACCTCCTGGACAAAAATATCCGGCCACGTGATATCGCAACTGCCGAGGCTTTTGAGAATGCCATGGCGGTTGACATGGCCCTGGGCTGCTCCACCAACACTGTTCTGCATGTCCCCGCAATAGCCAGGGAAGCAGGCGTTGACCTGACCCTTGATCTCTTCAACGCTGTCAGCGAAAAAGCCCCGCATCTTTGCTCCCTTATCCCTGGCGGGCCTCACAGCCTCCAGCAGCTTGATGAAGCAGGCGGTGTGCCGGCTGTCATTTTCGAGTTGGCCAAAAAGAACATCATCCACACCGGTGTCATGACGGTAACCGGCAAAACCCTGGGCGATAATCTGGCCAGGGTCCGGGTGGTCCGCCATCCTGGGCAACAGGATCAAATCCGGTGATGTGGTTGTCATCCGCTATTGCGGCCCCAAAGGCGGACCCGGCATGCCGGAAATGCTCTCTCCGACTTCGGCCATCATTGGAATGGGTTTGGGGAAAAGCGTGGCCCTGCTCACTGACGGCCGTTTTTCAGGGGGTACCCAGGGCGCCTGCCTGGGCCATATCTCCCCTGAAGCTGCTGAAGGCGGCCCCATCGCCCTGGTCCAGGAAGGCGACATTATATCGATTGACATCCCTGCGAAAAAAATCGAACTCAAGGTGGATGATGCTGAACTGGAGCGCCGCCGCGGGGAATGGCAGCCGCCTGAGCCCAATATAACTTCCGG
>Ga0111148_1077_pt1 | contig 11565 bp, 7 predicted proteins | sample DeeMarSeWOR28_12_FD_80359 | JGI IMG/M metagenome (GOLD analysis project Ga0111148, IMG submission 80359) | Desulfobacterales bacterium SG8_35 | reverse complement strand
AGAGAAGCTTGCCTGCCGTCGGCCGGTCAAGGGTGCCCAGTATATGAAGCAGGGTAGTTTTGCCGGTACCGGAAGCGCCGACAATGGCTATCATTTCTCCCCGGGGCAGATGCAGGTCCACGCCTTTCAGGACATCAATCCTGTGGCCTATCTCTTCGTAGTATTTTTCAATACCGATGGCCTGGAAAGCAGCTGGTCCAGCTGATGTTTGCTCTTGGATGTTATTTCCCTGCATACTTTGTCCTGCTGCCCAAACTGACATTCAGCAGCAGTATTTTCCTTTAATGCTTTTGTTTTAACTCAAAATCCCTGTTTTTCCCCTCGATCCCTAAAACCTTAGAAGCTTTTCTATTCATACCGCAGGGCCACGGCAGGATCAATTTTTGAAGCCTGCCAGGAAGGGTATATGGTTGCCAGAAGCGTGATGAGTGCTGCCGATACTGCAACCAGGGTGACATCCATAGGCAGGATTTTTACGGGCAGAGTGGTAATGGGATAGACGTCACTCGGCAGCTTGATAAAATCGTACCGGGAAAGCACCTCGCACAGAACCAGCCCGCCAATGACCCCGAGAACAGTTCCTGTAAGGCCGATGACCAGCCCCTCGTAGATAAAAATCTTCATGATACCCTTGGAAGTGGCGCCCATGGATTTCAGAATTGCAATGTCCTTGCCTTTGCTCATCACCACCATGATCAGGGTGCTTATAATATTAAAGGCCGCCACCAGGACAATAAGGGCCAGGACGATGAACATGGCTGTTTTTTCCAGCTTGAGGGCGGAAAAAAGATTCTTATTCATGGATATCCAGTCTTTGACAACATAGCCGAAGCCAAGTTTTTTCTCTAATTCTGCTGCAATGGCAGAGGCATTATAGATATCATCAACCTTCAATTCAAGGCCGTGAACAGACGCTCCCAACTCCAGAAAATCCTGGGCCGTGGCTATAGAGACATAGGCCAACGCTGAATCATATTCATACATGCCCGTGTCAAATATACCGACGACACGGCAGGTTTTTATCTTGGGAATAACGCCCATGGGGGTGAGTGGACCGGATGGTGAAAAAAGACGGACATTGTCACCCATGTCAACCCTCAGAGTTCGGGCAACCTCCTTGCCAAGGATGATACCGGGCAGGGACCGGGAGGGATTTGTGCCTGTTGCGGCAGCGCCTGACTGTTTTTCAGGGTCAAGTGCGTCCACACTTCCTTCAACCAGCTGGTTGCCGAGACTGAGCACATTGCCGGCGGTAGCAGGATCAATGCCCCGCACCACGGCTCCCGTACTGGCGTCAGGTACTGAAAGCAGGGTCTGGGAATAGGTGTAAGGGGTTGCGGCCAGGACGCCTTCAACCTGGAGGGCCGTATCGCTTACAGCCCGGTAATCAGTGATCCCCCTCCCCAGTTTCTGGACAACGATATGTGAGTTGATGCCGAGGATTTTTTCACGCAGGCTGTCGGTAAAACCTGTCATGACGGCGAGGACCACAATAAGGGCCATAACCCCGACCGTCACGCCGGCTACGGATATGAGGGAGATGAGGGAGATGAATCCCTGGCGCCGCCTGGCTTTAAGGTACCGTATGCTGATGAACCACTCGTATCCCATATTTTTCAAGTGCCTAAAGTGTTGTTAAGGGTTCAAGGGTTCTAGGGGCCAAGGGTAAGTTGAAGTGAATGCTAAAACACATGTTAGTCATTTGCTGTCCTTTTGGCCGGTAATTTATAATAGTGTTTTAATTTGTTAATAAAGAAAACTTTTTAAAAATATTTCATATGCTGAATTAATTGCAGTTATAATTTTTTCCTCGACCCCCTCGACCCCTCGACCCCTCGACCCCTCGACCCCTTGAATCCTTAATTATTTCTCCGCCTTCAGGTGCGGAAAAATGATAACATCACGAATTGAGGGGGAGTCGGTCAGGAGCATAACGAGCCGGTCAATACCTATCCCTTCCCCCGCGGCGGCCGGCAGCCCATATTCAAGTGCCCTGATATAATCCTCATCAAGGACCGGGTGAATTTCCTCGTCATTCCCCCGCTCGGCAATCTGTTTTTCGAAGCGTGATTTCTGGTCAACAGGATCGTTTAATTCGCTGAAGGCATTGGCAATTTCCCGCCCGGTAATATAAAGCTCAAACCTGTCGGTAACCTGCGGGTTTGCCTCATTCCTCCGGGCCAGGGGCGAAACTTCAGTTGGATATGCAGTGATGAAGGTCGGATTTATGAGCTTTTCCTCGACAAGCAGTTCGAACAGTTCTGTTTTGGCCTTGCCCGGCCCGGCCTGGGGTTCAAGCTCAATACCCTTTTCTTTTGCCAGCTTTATGATTGCCTCCGGATCATCGAGCACGGCAGGGTCAATTGCCCCAACTTCGATGAGGGCCTTGTCAATACTGTATCTCTTCCAGGGCGGTGAAAGATCAACAGTCTGCCCCTGGTAGGTCAGTTCCATGGAACCGTTTATTTCCTCGGTAAGCCAGGAGATCATTTCCTCGGTCAGATCCATGAGGTCCTCGTAGGTGACATAAGCCTGGTAGAATTCGAGCATGGTAAACTCAGGGTTATGCCGGGTGGAAAGGCCTTCGTTGCGAAAGTTGCGGTTTATTTCAAACACCTTTTCAAAGCCGCCGACAAGGAGCCTTTTCAGGTAAAGTTCCGGAGCAATCCGCAGATAAAGGTCCATGTCCAGGGCCTTATGGTGTGTCTTGAAAGGCTTTGCAGTAGCGCCGCCCGGTACAGCCTGCATCATGGGGGTCTCCACCTCCAGAAAACCCCTGTTGGAAAGAAACTCCCGCAGCAGCCTGATAATTTCTATCCTCTTGCGGAAAGTTTCCCTGACCTCGGGATTGACGATGAGATCGACATAGCGCTGCCGGTAGCGCATCTCAACATCTGTCAAGCCATGGAATTTTTCCGGCAGAGGTCGCAGGGACTTGGTGATCAGCTTGATGGAATCCGCCAGGATTGTGAGCTCGCCTGTCTTGGTTTTAAACAGTTTGCCTTTGAAGCCGACAATATCGCCAATATCCCATTTCTTGAACTGGGCGTAAGGTCCCTCGCCGACAACCTCTTTTTTCACGTATACCTGGATTCTGCCGGAGTCGTCCTGGATATGCAGGAAAGAGGCCTTGCCGAATTTTCTCAAGGCCATGATCCTGCCTGCCACTTTAAAGCTTGCCCTGACATTGGGGGCGTCTTCAAGGTTCGCTACCGCCTCATTGGCACTACCGGATGAAAAAATTTCAGAAATATGATGGGTCGGCTTAAAATCATTGGCGTAGAGTTCCACGTTCATTTCCGCCAGTTCATCGGCTTTGTTTCGGCGCTGGATAAGGAGCTGGTTTAACTGGTCCATGGTGATTTCTTGTTTCCTGTTTGCGTATTAGAAGAAAAGATCCCAAGCGGGGGGCCTGATTTTGCAAATGAATATATAGTAAATTATACCGGCTTTGTCTGAGGAATACCTATCATGAATATCTTGCCCTGAGCTCTGCAGACACCTCTTTAGTCAAGCGCAGTACCTTCTGGGCCAGTTGCGGAGATAAAGAGCCTGTGCCGCAGCTCGGGGTGATGATTGTCTGCTGCAGCAGGGCTTTAATATCCCAGTTGCCCCCAGACAGGGAGGCGGCCTGTTTCTCCCAGCGGCTGACCAGTGTATCACAGCTTTCCTGTTCGACGCTCTCCGGTTCCGCAGTCGGGACGATTCCCCAGGCAATAACCGATCCCCGCTCAAGAAATGCATGTATGAGGTTTTTACAGGTTATGAATTTATCAAAAAAAGAATAGGCGTCAAAGCTGATAATATCAATATCTGAGGTCAGAAGAATATTCCAGTCTGTGTTGGCGCAGACATGGACCCCTGCCAGACCGCCGCTGGTATGAATGGCTTCGCTCACTTCAGCCAGATCCCGGGAGATATCATCGACAGAAACACTGATAAAAGAAGAGGAGCCCAGGCCGGCAAGGGCAGGTTCGTCAATAAACAGGAGGACGGGGACATCATAGGACTGCTTCAGGAAAGCGACCTGCCATGCTGCCTTCATGGCCAGGCCTTTCACCACTATATCCCGAAAGGTCGGGTCATAGTAGCCGAGTTTCTTGTCTGTATCGGTTATGCCGGTTAGCAGGGTGAAGGGCCCTGTCACCTGGCCCTTTACTGCAGAAAGCTGCCCCCCTATTTTGGGAGCCTGCTGCGCAAGGAGGTAGAGTCCGGCTGCCCGCTCCGGACTTGTTTTGAAGCGTGAAGCAAGAAGTTCACCTGGATGTTCAGTAACTTTTAAATAATCTTCATAAAACGAAAGCTGCGCCGCACTGAACGCGTCGGTTGTTATATCGAAATAGGGGTGCCAGTCAGACTCAACGATTCCTGGGAACCCTTCAATAAACTGGTTGAGCATCCTCTCCTGGGGGATGGCAGGCAGTTGCGGCCAGAGAGGGATTTCCGGGGTAGCTGCCAGGATCCAGTCCAGGGCCTGCTCATGATCTGCTGCCGGAAGGCTGCCGATGAGGGTCGGAAGTCCGTTTGCAGTGATATGTTTTACGCGCTGTGACATATGGGTATTTCCGGGGCTAGGGAAAGAGGTCCTTTTGTATTTTTCCGTAATATTCTCCTGCCGGAGCATGAGGGTTAAATAAGGTCCCTACCTAGCAATATTAGCTGTTTCTGTCAATATATTATGCATGAACATATACGATCCGCCAGTGGAAATAAAGGGTGGTTTCAGGGGTTACAGGCTTGAGCGTTTCAGGAGTGCTACACTTTCCAGGTGGTGGGTCTGGGGAAACATGTCAACAGGGACAAGGCGGGACAATTGATAACCTGCCTCCATTAATGCAGCCAGGTCACGGGCCAGGGTCGCAGGATTGCAGGAAATATAGATGATCCGGTCAGGACCCAGCTTTGGCAGCAGGGCGACTGTTTCAAAGGCACCCTGGCGGGGCGGGTCAAGGATTATTGTCTCAAAGGTCTTGCCTGCAGTGCATAGGGCGGTGACAGCACCAGTAACCTGGTTTTTTTCAAAGCGGCAATTATGAATTCCGTTCTGTTCAGCATTGCGCCGAGCGGACCGTATGGCAGCATTCTGGGCGTCTATGCCGAGAACTTCTGCACCAGTTATTGCAACGGGCAGCGAAAAGTTGCCGTAGCCGCAGTATAAGTCCAGAGTCCTGCTATGGCGCCCATTTACAACCATTTCCAAAACAAGGTTCACCAGGTTGCTGTTCTGTTCAAGATTTACCTGGCAGAAACCACCGGCCTCCCAGGAAAGAGTCAACTCTGTTTTAATCTTTTGAATAGCCATAGTGTGCGACAGGATGGGTGGGGCTGTCAGAAAAGTTTGTGCCAGGGGATCATATAATCCGTAGCCCTCAACCTGCATCAGGATGGAGGCAAGGCCATTGGTGTCATGGGCCAGGCCTGCGGAAAGTTGACAGTCGCCAGGCCTGGGCCGGCGCAGAAAATGCAGGAGCATGACAGTATCATTTTCTGCTGGATTGAAAAGCAACTCAAAAGCATTGCAATGTTTTGCCAGTTCAGGAAAGGTATCAGAGGTCCGCAGCTGCAGGAGTACATTGTTCAATTCATCCCTGGCAAGCAGGCATTGCGAGATCGGCTCCAGGATATGCGATCCGGGACGGAAAAAGCCATAGCGTCCTTCCCTGTCAACCTGTAAGCGCAGGCGCTGCCGGTAGTTGAACTGTTCCGGTGCCTCCAGGGGCTCTTCAATGGTCAGCGGAGAACCTGAAAAAAGATTTCCTGCGTTCCGCTGCAGGTTATCAGCAAGGATAGCTTTTTTAAGGCGCATCTGGGCCTCTGGCCCGGCATGCTGCAAGTCACAGCCTCCGCAGCGCCCAAAATAAGGACATGGCGGGACAATGCGGTCCGGGGATGGTGACAGGATATCCCTGAGGGTGGCGGAAATATAATCCTTTTTGCGGTCCTCCTCGTTCACCAGAACTTTTTCGCCGGGCAGGACATAGCGCACCATGACAACAATGCCCTCCTTCAGCCTGCCGAGACCGAGGCCGCCGGGCACAAGTTTTTCAATCACCACTGTACGCAGGTCTTTTTTAGGCATGATTGCGTAACAAATATTTACTCTTACAATATGGAGCAGGGACATCTGCTGCAGAGAACTTGCAGCACGTGTCAAGGAGTGCTAAATCATAACCATGCAATCGCATTTTGCTTAGCAAGAAGGTATATTATGTATTGAGTATTTGCTAAGGTCAATGTATACCTTTTTGAGAAATTTTTCACAATAGTCCTTGTAGGATAAGGTGATGACCAGGTGAAGAAAAAAGGGGAACCTGTAAAAGTATTGGTTGTTGATGACGATAGGTCTCATCGCTTTATGCTGAAGTCCATGTTCACGGAATGGGGCTGGAATGTCGAAGAGGCTGATGACGGCACTTCAGCAGTTGCAGCTGTTGAAGATCATTCCTATGATGCCATCCTCATGGATGTCCGTATGGCAAAAATGGACGGCATGGAGGCCTTGCGGAGAATACATGCTTTTAACCCGGCCATTCCCGTTGTCATAATGACCGCTTACTCTTCGGTGGATTCTGCAGTGGAGGCCATCAAGATCGGAGCCCATGATTATCTTACCAAACCCCTGGATTTTGAGCGGTTGCGCCTGACCATGGCGCGGGCCCTTGATCACCGCCAGGTGGTTGAAGAAAAAGCAGGGGCAAAGGACCGGAAAAGAGACGAACTGGATACTGCAGGAATCATCGGCAGGTCACCTGTCATGCAAGAGCTGCTGGAGATGATTTCCTTTGTCGCTCCCACCGAGGCGACCGTGCTTATCACAGGTGAATCCGGCACGGGAAAGGAGTTGATCGCTTCCGCTCTGCACCATAACTCGGCGCGGAAAAACGGTCCCTTTGTCAAGGTAAATTGTGCCGCCCTGGTGGAAAACCTGCTGGAATCAGAACTGTTCGGCCATGAAAAAGGGGCCTTTACCGGTGCTGATCGCAGGCGGGACGGAAAATTCGTCCAGGCCGACCATGGCACGCTTTTTCTTGATGAGATCGGGGAGACTTCTGCGGCCATGCAGGTAAAGCTCCTGAGGGTCCTGCAGGAGCAGGAACTGCAGCGTGTCGGGGGCCAGGATGTTGTCGAGGTGGACGTCAGGCTGCTGGCGGCCACCAACAGGGTCCTGGAAGATGAGGTTAAGGCGGGACGGTTCCGGGAAGATCTTTATTACCGTTTAAACGTAGTTTCGCTGCACGTCCCGTCTCTCAGGGAAAGACGGGAAGACATCCCGCTTCTGGCCGAGCATTTCCTGAAGGTGTATGGAGAGAAAAATAATCGCAGGATTTCAGGCATTACCCCCGGCTGTATGGATATACTGCTGCACTACCCGTGGCCCGGAAACGTCCGGGAACTGGAAAATGCCATGGAGCGCGGCGTGATCCTCATGCGGGGCGACTACCTTGACGAGGAGAGTCTGCCCATCCCCATAAGGAAATGGGTCCAGGAGGAAAACGGAGATATCACTGCAGGTATGGAAGGTGTGCCCTCATCCCTGGAGGAAGCGGAAAAACTGGTGATCTTAAAAACCCTGGACGAGGTGGAGGGCAACAAGAGTGAGGCTGCCAGGCGCTTGGGCATTACCCGCAAAACGCTCCTGAGCAAACTGAATAAGTACGGGCGGGAGTAAAGAAACAGCTTGATTTTTGTCATGCAATGAAGTGTTATTGAGTTGATTGACTATCTCTACGGCCTGTGGTAATAACAATTTTATTGGTAGGTATGCATTATACCGGGCGGACACGGAATTTCCAGTGTTCGCCCGGTTTGTTTCAATCAAAACATTCTGAAAACATCCGAAAAACAAATCCGACTGGGAGCATAATGATAGCATGAGAACAGATATTGTTCATATCGGCGCAGCAGAGTTGACATATGAGATCCGTAATATTGTTGCTGTTGGCGAGAAATTAGAAGAACTTGGCATGAAGACCTATTGGGAAAATATAGGTGACCCTGTGGCCAAAGGGGAACATATGCCCCAGTGGATGAAGGATATCGTCTCGGAAATGGTGCAGGACGATGCCACATATGGCTACAGCCCCACCAGAGGGGTACTGGAGACAAGAAAGTTTATTGCGGCAGCGACGAATAAAAGAGGCAAGGTCCAGCTGGGCCCCAATGACATTATCTTTTTCAACGGCCTCGGGGACGCCATCAGCAAGGTTTTTGGCTTCCTGAAACGGACGGCCCGCGTGGTTGTGCCGACCCCGAGTTATACAACGCATTCTTCCGCTGAAGCGGCCCATGCCGGGGACAGGCCGGTTACCTATAAGCTTGATCCTTACAACCACTGGTATCCCGATCTCGATGACCTGGAGAAGCGCATAAAATATAATCCGGCGGTAGCAGGCATCCTGATAATCAACCCTGATAATCCCACGGGTGCGGTATATCCAGTGGAAATAGTGAAGGGTATGGTGCAGCTTGCCAAGAAATATGACCTTTTTGTCGTCTGCGATGAAATTTATATCAATATAATATACAACGGCCAGACTACCCTGCCGCTTTCCGATCTTATCGAAGATGTCCCGGCAATCGTCATGCGGGGTATCTCCAAGGAGATGCCCTGGCCAGGGTCGCGGTGCGGCTGGATAGAGGTCTACAACGGCCATAATGATCCGATGTTTGAGAAGTATATCCAGTCTATTCTCAATGCCAAGATGCTTGAGGTCTGTTCAACCACATTGCCGCAGCTGGTTATGCCAAGGGTGGTGAAACATCCGCAGTATCAGGAATATCTTGAGCAGAGGATAAAACGGTATGAAAAATTTTCCAATATCGCTTATGACTGTTTGAAAAATGTGGATGGCATCCTGGTTAACCGGACCAACGGCGCATTTTACATGAGCATAGTTTTTAATGAAGGAGTGTTGCATAACAAACAAACGCTTCCCATTGAAAACAAAGAGGTAAAATTGTTCGTTGAATCCCTGGTGAATAAGCCAAATGTCTCCCTTGACAAGCGCTTTGTCTATTATCTGCTCGGTTCAACCGGGGTGTGTGTCGTGCCCTTGTCCTCTTTTGCCACCGACCTGCAGGGCTTTCGCTCGACCCTGCTTGAAACGGACGAGGACAGGTTCAGAAAGATTTTTAATACCATTGCCGAATCCATCAAGGATTATCTTTCCAGCTGACATTTTAACCTGATAAACTCCGATAGAAAAACCCTTCCCGTTCGAATTGCGGGAAGGGTTTTTTTGTTTGGTCCTTGCCTTGACAAGGTGTAGGCCCATACTTATTGTTCCCCACAACTTCATAAGAGAGAATTTCCATGATTGCTCTGGAGTTTCAACAGGTTAATGTAATGGTTCAGATACTCACTAAAGTGCACGGAGAGGATTGAGTGACAGCAAAAGAGAAGAAAAAGGCCGGACCTTCTGCTCACGACGAGAGAGGAGAAAAAACTGATGAAGAGATCCGGCAGGAGGGAGAAAAGGACATGGCTGCCGCCCTTGACGAAGCAATGAATAAACTACAGGAGAGCGAAGAAAGGGTTCTGCGCCTTGCAGCTGATTTTGAGAACACCAAGAAGCGTTTGGAGCGGGAACGGGAAATCTCCCTGAAATATGCCGAGGAAAACATCCTGAAGGAACTGCTCCCTGGTATCGATAATATTGAGCGTGCCATGGACCAGGGCAAAGAGGCCAATAGCATTGACAGTTTACTCGAAGGCGTTGAACTCACCCGCAATGGTCTGCTGGCAACCCTTGAAAAATACGGGGTTAAGGCAATAGAATCCGTTGGTCAGCCCTTTGACCCGAACATCCATGAGGCAGTTGCCATGGAGGCAACTGGCGAGATGGAGCCTAACATGGTATTGCGGGAGTTCCAAAAAGGCTACACATACAGGGAAAGGCTCCTGCGGCCGTCAAAGGTTATTGTTTCCAAGCCGCCTGAACAGGGGGCTTGACAATAAAAAGATCGTGCACATTGTAATTTGTAAATGATTTTGTACATACCGGAAGAACACTACAGCAGGTGCTGTTCTGTAACAAACAAGCTGATATTTATATAAAAAGGAGAATTTAAGAATGAGCAAGATAATCGGTATTGACTTAGGCACCACAAACTCTTGTGTTGCTGTCATGGAGGGGGGGGACCCAAAGGTTATCGCCAATGTTGAAGGCAACAGGACAACACCATCGGTGGTAGCTTTCTCTGATAGTGGTGAGCGTATGGTCGGCCAGGTTGCAAAACGCCAGGCCGTAACCAATCCAACAAAAACCCTATATGCAATCAAGCGCCTGATAGGCCGGAAATTTACTGACCCCGAGGTCACCAAGTCCATCCAGGTCAGCCCGTTTAAAATTGTTGAGGGCAAAAACGGCGAAGTGTCCGTGGAAGTCGAAGGCAAGGTGTATACGCCGGCGGAAATTTCCGCCATGGTCCTTACCAAGATGAAGCAAACCGCTGAAGAGTACCTGGGTGAAAAGGTAACCGACGCTGTTGTAACGGTACCCGCATATTTCAACGACAGCCAGCGCCAGGCAACCAAGGACGCCGGTCGCATTGCCGGATTGAATGTACAGAGGATCATCAACGAGCCCACTGCAGCCTCCCTGGCATATGGACTAGACAAGAAAGGCGAAGAGAAAATAGCAGTTTTTGATCTCGGCGGCGGAACTTTTGATATTTCCATCCTTGAGATCGGCGACGGCGTGTTTGAGGTGAAATCCACCAACGGCGATACTTTCCTCGGGGGCGAGGATTTCGATATGCGTATTGTCAACTGGCTCGCGGATGAGTTCAAGCGAGATCAGGGCATTGATCTGCGCCAGGACAAGATGGCCCTGCAGCGCCTCAAGGAAGAGGGGGAAAAGGCCAAGATGGAGCTTTCCACCACCATGGAAACCACGATCAACCTGCCGTTTATTACAGCGGATTCCTCCGGCCCCAAGCATCTCAATATCAAACTCACCAGGTCAAAACTTGAGAATCTGGTGGAGGACCTGATCGAGCGCACCGTCCAGCCCTGCAAGACAGCTTTGAAGGATGCCGGGCTTTCCGCCTCTGATATCGATGAGGTAATCCTGGTCGGCGGCATGACAAGAATGCCCAAAGTTCAGGAAAAGGTTAAGGGACTTTTCGGTAAGGAACCTCACAAGGGAGTGAACCCTGACGAAGTGGTGGCAGTGGGTGCTGCGATCCAGGGCGGGGTGCTCCGGGGCGATGTGAAAGATGTTCTGCTCCTTGATGTAACACCTCTTTCCCTGGGCATCGAAACCCTTGGCGGCGTGTTCACCAAGCTCATAGAAAAGAACACGACGGTGCCCACGAAAAAGAGCCAGATTTTTTCTACTGCCGCGGACAACCAGCCGGCGGTCTCCATCCATGTTCTGCAGGGCGAAAGGGAAATGGCAGCCAACAACAAGACCATCGGCCGCTTTGAATTGACCGACATACCGCCCGCGCCGCGCGGTGTCCCGCAGATCGAGGTAGCCTTTGATCTGGATGCCAACGGAATACTGCATGTATCAGCCAAGGATATGGGGACCGGAAAGGAGCAGTCAATCAAGATCACAG
>Ga0111148_1074_pt1 | contig 11865 bp, 10 predicted proteins | sample DeeMarSeWOR28_12_FD_80359 | JGI IMG/M metagenome (GOLD analysis project Ga0111148, IMG submission 80359) | Desulfobacterales bacterium SG8_35 | reverse complement strand
GTATAGAAACCGGCCTGTTGGAACACCCATCTTCCAAATGCTATTTGTTTTTCAAATCCTGGTACATTTCATATGCCTGATCAGGCGGCAGGTTTTGATGTACGGTTGCACCCACAGCCTGGATCATGGCAACCGGGGATTCCGCTTGAAAAATATTCCTCCCCATGTCTACACCAGCAGCACCCTCCTGCACAGCATTATACGCCATGGTCAGGGCATCAATTTCCGGGATCTTTTTGCCGCCTGCCATGACGATGGGCACCGGGCAGCTCGCGGTCACCGACTCAAAGCCTTTCGGAATATAGTATGTTTTGACATAATGGGCCCCAAGCTCGGCGCAGATCCTGCAGGCCAACCTGAAGTAGCGGGCCGACCTTTTCATCTCGGTCCCCACTGCGGTCACGGCCAATACCGGTACTCCGTAGCGTGTGCCCATATCGACCAGCCTGGTCATATTATGCACCGACTGCGTCTCATACTCGCCGCCGATAAACACCTGGACTGCCAGGGCTGCTGCATTGAGCCGGACAGCATCCTCAATATCAACGGCAATGTGCTCGTTGGAAAGTTCTTTCAGTATGCTGGGCCCGCCGCTGGCCCGCAACACAATGGCCCTGGTATAAGAGGGCGGCACAACAGAGCGGAGGATGCCGCGGGTCAGCATCAGGGTGTCGGCATAGGGTGCGATCGGCAGGATGTTCAGGTCAATCCGCTCCAGGCCGGCGGTCGGACCTTGAAAATACCCGTGATCAATGGCAAGCATCACCGTGCGGCCGGTTTCAGGATTAAAAATCCTGGACAGACGATTTTTCATGCCCCATTCAAGAGAATTGGACCCTTTGAGAAAAAAACCCTCTGTTTCGCTCTTTTTGTCCTGGCTGAAATTTTTCCCTTCCTTGTCAACTTCCGGCATAAGACTTCTCCTTTGCTCTTTCTTTTCAATATTTGGTCAATTTATTCCTGTGGATTTATAATCACCTTCAATGAACCTCCACCTGCTGCAACCAGTTGAAATCCTTTTCCTGCTTCGGCCAGGCCGAAGCGGTGGGTAATCATGTCATCAACCCGGACGCGCTTTGACCTGAGAATTTCCAGGGCCTCGACACAATCAGCCGGACTTGCTGCGTATGATGTTGTTACCGTGACATCGCGGCGCCAGAAAATATCGTTTATGGATAAGGGCACCACAGTACCGGCAGGCGCAGGGGCAAACAGCAGGACAACACCGCCGCGCCCGACTGCCTGAAAGGCCTGTTGACAGACAGCCTCTGCCGCGGCACACACAATCACCACATCCGCGCCCCGCCCGCTGTTCAATTTTCTGAATTCCCCGGCCACATCAGATTCTGCAGGAAGTACATGGTGCGCACCATATTTTTGGGCCAGGGCGAGCCGTTCCTGGCTGAGGTCTGTGGCAACCACCAGGCCCGCATCATTTGCCAGGGCCAGCTTGACATGAAGCAGACCTGCTATACCGCTGCCGAGGACAAGCACGGCTGCCCCGGGCCGGATGGATGAAAATCTCTGCCCGCGCAGGACACAGGCCAGAGGCTCGACAAATGTTGCAGTCTCAAATGTCACTTCATCGGGCAGGAGCCAGGTGCCGCGCTCAACATTGATGGCAGGCAGCCGCACATACTCGCAGAATCCACCGGGATCAAAATGGGTCCCGCCAAGCAGGGTGTCACAGACAGTCTCATGGCCGCTTTTGCAATAATGGCAGGCGAAACAGGGCACATGATGGGTCGCTGCAACCCTGTCACCCTTACTAAATCCTTTAACCCCTTCGCCGACCTCTGCAACACGGCCGGCTATCTCATGTCCCAGCACCAGCGGCGCGTGCCTGATGCGGTACCATTCCATGGTATCGCTGCCGCAGATGGAACTGGCAAAGATCTGCACCAGCATTTCACCGGGGCCGATCCGGGGGGTCGCCATCTCTTCAAGCCGGACATCCCTGTTGTTGTAATACATTGCCACGCGCATAGAATTAAAATCCTTAATAACGTATCTTCAAATAAATTTTTGGTGATTTTTTACTGCCATTTCACGCAGCCGAGCAGCACAGAAACTGCCGAAAAAGGAGTTTGATCTGTCTGAGTACCCCGTAGGGGTGCGAGTTTTCAAACTCCCGGCAGATTCGAGCAGCGCAGGGCAGCCCACCTCAGGTGGGCCAAGTGACTGGCTGTCTTTTCTTTGGTTCGTTTCTTTGGACAAGCAAAGAAATGAACAGATTTCGAAGTGTGAAGTTAAACAACCCAACATCGCAAATCACCGCAGCCACACTATAGTCCATGTTTCCACTCGTTACAATCTGCTTTTGCCCAATTGCAGCCTGCATAAACTTTGTGCCGAACCCGTATCCTCGGCGTAACATTTTTATGAAGAAAAAGTTGTGTTTGCTCGTAGTCTTTGGTATATAGCCTTTTTTGGTCCTTCCGCTGGCGGAAGATAAGATTAACTCTAACTAGTTGGTAGAAACTAAGCTAAAGGGCAAGAACTAACATGACAGAAAATTCAACACAGAAAAATGCTTCAGATGCAGGTAAAAACAGTGCAGAAGAGATGAGTTTTGCCGATCTCTTCGAAATGGAAGAAAACAGTGCAGTAAGTAAAGTAGGTGATGTCATCAAGGGTACGATCGTCGGCATTGTTGAGGATCATGTTCTCGTTGACATCGGCGACAAAGCTGAAAGCTACATCCCCCTTTCTGAATTCCGGGCTGAAGGCGAGGAACAGGACATCAAGATCGGCGACACCTTCGAGGTCTTCGTGGAAAAAAGGAAAGAGGAAGGCGGCCTTCTGCTGTCACGGGAAAAGGCCATCGGCATCAAAGTATGGGAAGAGATAGCCAAGATACAGGCAGATGACGGCACCATAGACGGCAAGATTGAAAACCGCGTCAAAGGCGGCATGTCAGTGGATATCGGGGTACCTGCCTTCCTGCCTTACTCTCAAATAGACCTGCGCCCCGTGAAAGATCTGGACTCGCTCATCGGCCAGACCTTTCCTTTCAAAATCCTCAAATTCAACAGAAAACGAAATAACGTCGTTATTTCACGCCGCGCCATTCTTGAGAAAGAACGGGAGAAAATGCGCGCCGACATGCGCACCTCCCTGGAAGAGGGCATGGTCGTGAAAGGAACGGTTACAAATATAACTGATTACGGTCTTTTTATTGATCTCGGCGGCATGGATGGCTTGTGCCATATAACCGATCTTTCCTGGGGCAGGGTCTCCCATCCGGCCAAACTGTACAAGGTCGGTGACGAAATAGATGTAAAGATCCTCAAATATGACCAGGAATCTGACCGTGTATCCCTGGGCATCAAGCAGCTGCGCCCTGACCCGTGGGCAACGGTGACTGAGCGCTATCCCATTGGTTCCAAAACCGTCGGCAAGGTTGTCAGCATTACAGACTACGGTGTTTTTGTTGAGCTCGAAGAAGGTGTAGAGGGACTGATACATATCTCTGAAATGACCTGGTCCAAAAAACCAAGGCATCCCTCTAAGCTCGTTGCGGTCGGGGACGAAGTTGAGGTCATGGTGCTCAATATAGAAACCGAGACCAAGCGCATCTCCCTGGGCATGAAACAACTGCACCCGAACCCCTGGGACCTGGTCAGCGAAAACTACCCGGTTGGCTCCATCATCGAAGGCAAGATCAAGAATATCACGGACTTCGGCATCTTCATCGGCATTGAAGAAGGCATTGACGGCCTTATCCATGTCTCTGATCTTTCCTGGACTGAACGCATCAAGCACCCTACTGAAAAATATGCCAAAGGCGACACCATCCAGGCCGTGGTTTTAAAGATTGACCGGGAAAATGAACGCTTCTCCCTGGGCATAAAGCAGCTTGAACCGGACCCATGGCAGGCAGCGCTCAACAATTACCCTGCCGGTGCCCTAGTCGAAGGTAAAATCACCAATGTCACCGACTTCGGTATTTTCGTCCAGCTTGAAGAGGGCATTGAGGGTCTGGTCCATGTCTCTGAAATAAGCAAAGAGAAAATTACCACTCCGGTTGGCATGTACAATGTAGGTGACAACCTGCAGGTAAAGGTGATCAATGTTTCATCCAAGGACAGGAAGATCGGCCTTTCCATCAAGGCGCTTGATGAGGATTCCGGTGAGGATTCCCTGAAGGATTACAAAAAGAAACAAGCTGCCGGCCCTGCAACCATTGGCGACCTGCTGAAAGAGGAAATGGAAAGCAAGGGGACCAGCAGCAAGACAGAAGCCGAAGCTGAAGTTGAAACGGCACCGGAAGAGACTGAGGCCGCAGAAAAAGCTGAAGCTGCTGCACCAGAGGAACCGGAAGCCGAGCCTGCTGATGAGGCCGGGGCCGAAGCCGAAGATGCTGAACCGGAAACAGACAAGGACAAGGAATAGTTAACACTGTCCTGCAGGTCCTGTATGCGCTCCTGGTGTTAATCAATTAACAGCTGCTGCATTGAGCCTGAACCTGCCGGCTGCTTGATTGCACACCATGAGCTCATTTCGTCAAAAACATCCTATCCTTTTAGGGCTTTTTATACTGACAGGGATATTCTTCCTTTTTCTGGGAGGAATATCCCTGCTTATTTCTTCACTCATTTCCCATACCTCTACAACCGATATCTTTGCCAATAAAGAAGGGGTGGGGATCATCGAACTCAGGGGCCTGATTGTCTCATCTGAACAGATACTGAAACAGCTGGCGGAATTCAGGAACGACTCCAACGTAAAATCCATCGTCCTGCGCATTGAAAGTCCGGGTGGTGCTGTAGGTGCGGCACAGGAGATTTACCAGGAAGTAAAGCGCACCAACGGAATAAAACCGGTAGTGGCGTCCATGGGCTCCATGGGGGCGTCCGGTGGTTACTATGCAGCCCTGGGGGCGGACAATATTGTCGCCAACCCCGGTACCATGACCGGCTCAATCGGAGTTATTGTGAAATTTCCCAACCTTGAGGGTTTATTTGAAAAGATCGGCTACAAGAGCCAGGTCATAAAAAGCGGACCTCTCAAGGATGCTGGGGCAAGCAACCGGCCGCTAACCGAGGAAGAGCGAAAGATCATGCAGGATCTGATCGATAACGTTTACCACCAGTTTGTCCGGGACATTGCCGCGGCCCGGTCCATGTCCGAGGAAGCCGTGTTCGAGTTGGCTGACGGCAGGATCTATACCGGCGAGCAGGCCCTTGAAGTTGGGCTTATTGACAGCCTGGGAAACTTTAACGATGCTATCACCCTTGCTGCCGACCTGGGCGGTCTTGACTCGAAAGAACCCCATCTCATCTACCCGAAGGTTGATAGAAAATTCTCCATCCTCAATCTCTTGACGAATGCTGAGCAGTCACTTGTTGATAATTTCGTGCCTTTATACCCTATCCTCTCCTTTGAGTGGACGGGCGTGCAATAGCTTCGGGCCCCTAGATGCAGCGAACTGTTCTCTTTCATCCGTACACTATTTATTGAAACATTTGCATTTATACATTGAGGTATAACACCATGTTAAAACGAGACCTGGTTGAAAAAACCACTGAGAGCCTGGACGGTTATCTGAAAAAAGATATCAGCAAGGCTGTTGATATTGTAATTGAGGCAATGACTGAATCTCTTGATAAGGGAAACAGGGTTGAGATTCGTGGATTCGGCAGCTTTTCAGTACGCAGGCGGAAAGCACGGCAGACAAAAAATCCCAAGACCGGAAAAGTTATGGATATCCCGCCCCGCAAGACCCTGCACTTTGCTATGTGCAAGTCGCTTAAAGAGGCATTGATCGAAAAAAAATAACAGGTCTTGCTGAACCTGGTGCTGCCGGCTGACATTAGGCATAGAATAGGCTGATATCGCCTTTGCCCTGCCTGAGAATTTCAGGTTCATCCCCGGAAAAATCAACAATTGTTGAGGGATCCGGGTATACCATGCCCCCATCAATCACCAGGTCAACCATATTTCCCAAAAGCTCCTCAAATTCATAAGCTTCCGACAGAGGCGGGCCTTCGTTATCTAGAATCGCACTGGTAGTAAGTATCGGATTTCCCAGGGCCTCAATCAGATCAATGCATATATTGTTTTGGGGCACACGGATACCGACTGTTTTCTGTTTTGTAATCATTATTTTAGGAACAATCTTGGCAGCCGGCAGAACAAAGGTAAACGGTCCGGGCAGTGCTTTACGCATTATCCTGTAAGCCATATTGGAAACATGCCCGTAGTCACTGACATTTTTCAGGCTTGAGCACATAAAGCTGAAGGGTTTATGCATGGGGCGATTTTTGATCTTAAAAATCTTCTTGATGGCCTTCTGGTTGAAAATATCACAGCCTATGCCGTACACTGTATCTGTGGGATAACAAATAACAGCACCGCTGCGGAGCTTTTCAGCAATTTGTTTTATACTCCGCGGTTGCGGGTTATCGGGATTAATAGAAATCAACATTTTTTCGTATCTTTGTCTTTGTTCTGCAAAATGCCGACACACTTAAACCAATCGCAAAAAGCCCCGAAGTCATCAAGGGGCCTGATAATTTCATTATCATTACAGGCGCAGTACCTGTCGGCATCATGTTTTTGCGGTGCCGACAAACTTAAACTATTCAGTGCTCTGAATCAATGACAATTCATCAACACAATGCGGCCGGAATTGATCTGGGCTCGAATACCTTCAGGCTCTTGGTGGCAAACTGTTCAGCAGGCAGCTTTACAGTACTGAGCAGGAAAATGGCAACTGTGCGCCTGGGTCGCAACCTAGAAGGCCAAGGCCAGCTGCATGAAGAGGCCCTGCTGAAGGGATTTGCCGTACTGCGCACTTTCCGGGAGAAATTAGACCTTTACCAGCCGCAAACCTTACGTATATGCGGCACTGAAGCACTGCGCCAGGCTGGGAACAGCCCGCTCTTTCTCCGCAAGGCTGAAGAAATCCTGCAGCATCCTGTTGAGATCATCACCAGCGCAGAGGAGGCCCGTTTAAGCCTTGCCGGCATTTTGGCGGGCTTCACGACGAAACCCTTATCCGGCACCCTGCTGCTCGTTGATGCGGGCGGCGGCTCCACCGAGTTGATTCTTGCTGAGTTGCCTGCAGGAGAAACCAGGATAAAAAGTGTGGGCCTGGGTGTTGTCAGTTTGGCAGAAAAGTTTTTGGAGGCGCCACAAGCCGATATTGCCGGCCTGGACAGACTGCTTGCCGAAACCCTTGCCTCCGCGTCTGAGAAGTTGAAACTTCTGCAGTATAAACAGCCTGTTCCCATTCTTGGCTGCGGCGGGACTGCAACCAGCATGGCAGCCCTTGACCTGAACCTGTCTGCCTATGACGCATCCCTCGTGCACGGGCATGTGCTGGAAAAAAAATCCATGGACAAACTCTGGCACCGACTCATGGCGCTGCCTGCGGATAAACGCAATGCACTGCCCTGCCTTGGCGAAGGCCGGGGCGAAATCCTGCCCGCCGGCATACGAATATTTCTCGTGCTTTTAAAACTCCTGCAGCAGGATCGGATGAGTGTCAGCGACACCGGGCTTCTGGAAGGCATCATGCTCAGCAGCCTTCCCCATTCTACTGCCGGTACTGTTTAGCTTAATCCAATTTTACCCGGCAAATATAGCAGTGCAGCAGGAAAAGGGCTTTGCAATTACCAAGGTATTTTTGTATAAGTGGTTCACAATCTGGGAAAAGTTGTTTCTTCCAAAAAAAATCACCGCTGCCACTTCTACACCGGAAGTATTCCGTCAAATAATAGAGGCAGTGTGGAAATATTATTTTTCCCAGGGTGCGGTCACTGCCGATAGAATCACTTTTACTATATTTCAAGGAGATTAAACATGCTATCCGATGTCATTGAACCGGCATATACCTTTGATGATCTTCTCCTGGTCCCGGCCAATTCCACAGTTATTCCCTCAGAGGTTGATGTTTCCACCCTGGTGACCAGAAATATCAGGCTCAATATTCCCCTGGTCAGTGCTGCAATGGATACTGTGACCGAATACAGGACCGCCATCATTATGGCACGGGAAGGCGGAATCGGAATCATCCACAAAAATATGTCAATCGATGAACAGTCCCGGCAGGTGGAAAAGGTGAAAAAATCTGAATCGGGAATGATCATCGATCCGGTAACTGTTACTGAAGAACAGCGGGTTTCAGAAGTCCAATCCATGATGGCCAACTACAAGATCTCAGGGGTGCCGGTCCTGCGGGGTGAAAAACTTGCCGGGATCGTAACCAACCGTGACCTTCGGTTCGTGACTGATCCAACCCTGAAAGTAAGAGATGTGATGACAAGCAGGAACCTGGTTACCGCTAAAGTGGGCATCACCCTTGAAGAGTCAAAAGCCCTTTTGCATGAGCACCGCATTGAAAAGCTTCTCGTTGTCGACGATGAAGGCAACCTGAAAGGCTTGATCACCATCAAGGATATTGAAAAGATAAAGAAATATCCTAATTCAGCAAAGGATGACAAGGGCAGGCTGCTGGTTGGCGCTGCCCTGGGGGTAGGCTCAAATTACCTGGCCTGTGCCGAAAAACTCATCAAAAACGGGGTGGATGTCGTAGTGCTTGATTCTGCTCACGGACATTCGCAAAATGTTGTCAAGGCTGTGGAGGCCTTGACAAAAACCTACCCGGGTCTTGAGGTAATTGCCGGAAACGTTGCTACGGAGGAAGGCACGGAGGCGCTCATCAAGGCAGGCGCCAGTGCCGTCAAGATAGGAGTCGGGCCTGGCTCTATTTGTACCACGCGTATTGTGGCCGGAGTCGGGGTGCCGCAGTTGACTGCAATCAGGAACTGCAGCAAGATGGCCCAGAAATACAACATCCCTCTGATTGCCGACGGCGGCATAAAATATTCAGGAGATATCACCAAGGCCATAGGCATCGGCGCCCATTCCATCATGATCGGCTCCCTTTTTGCCGGTGCCGCCGAAACCCCCGGTGAAACTTTCCTGTACCAGGGGCGCGCCTACAAGGGATATCGCGGCATGGGTTCTCTGGGGGCCATGAAACAGGGCAGCGGCGACCGCTATTTCCAGGAAGACGTGGAGAGTCCTTCCAAGATGGTACCGGAGGGCATTGAAGGCAAGGTTCCTTTCAGGGGACCTTTATCCGACATGATCTTTCAGCTTGTCGGCGGTCTGCGCTCCGGCATGGGCTATGTAGGCGCCAAAAATATCGAGGAACTGCGGCAGAAGGCAAAATTTGTGCGGATCACGGCAGCAGGACTCAAGGAAAGCCACGTTCATGACGTTATCATCACCAAGGAGGCCCCCAACTACCGGGTCGAAGGCTGACCGATTTTAAATTAATAAAAATTGTTTAACCGATGGATATCCACAGCGAAAAAATTCTCATTCTTGATTTCGGTTCCCAGTATACCCAGTTGATTGCCCGGCGCGTCCGTGAAGCCCATGTATATTGTGAGCTGCATCCCTTTGACATGGGTCTCGAAGCCATCAAGGACTATGACCCCCGAGGCATCATCCTCTCAGGCGGGCCCAAATCAGTGTATGATGACGGTGCACCCGCTGTGGAGGAAGCCCTCTTTGAACTTGGCGTCCCGGTCCTCGGCATCTGCTACGGCATGCAGCTGCTTGCCCGTCACTTCGGCGGCAAGGTTGTGCCGGCCGGCAAGCGGGAGTACGGCCATGCTGATATAATCAGCAGGAACAAGCCGGGGCCCCTTTTTGGCAGTTTTTTCATAGAGGGGAAAAGCCCTGTCTGGATGAGTCATGGCGACCATGTGGAAGAAATCCCGACAGGGTTTGAAGTTGTGGCCCAAACGGATAATGCACCGGTCGCCGCCATCCAGGATATAGGCCGCAGCCTTTACGGCGTCCAGTTTCATCCCGAGGTCAATCATACACCGCGGGGCGAGATCCTTCTCAATACCTTTGTCCGCGGGATCTGCCAATGCAGGGGGCAATGGACACCCGCAAACATAATTGACGATGCGGTAAGCCGCATCCGTGAACAGGTGGGCACGGACAAGGTGGTTCTCGGTCTTTCCGGGGGCGTCGACTCTTCAGTGGCAGCAGCCCTGATCAATCGGGCCATTAGCGACCAGCTTACCTGCGTCTTTGTGGATAACGGCCTGCTGCGGCTGGCTGAGGGCGACCAGGTGATGGCGACTTTTGCCGAGAACATGGGGGTAGAAGTCATCAGGGTCAATGGTGAGGACCGCTTTCTGAAGGCTTTGAACGGTGTGGCCGACCCGGAACAGAAACGCAGGATCATAGGCAATCTCTTTATCGATATATTTGAGGAAGAGGCAGCCCGCATCACCGATGCCACCTGGCTGGCTCAGGGCACCATCTACCCCGATGTCATTGAATCGGCGGGCGGCAAAACCGGCAAGGCCCACAGTATCAAGAGCCATCACAATGTGGGCGGCCTGCCCGAATATATGAAGCTTACACTGCTGGAACCACTAAAAGAACTATTCAAGGACGAGGTCCGGGCCATCGGTGAGGAGCTTGGTCTGCCGCACCAGATGGTCTGGCGCCATCCCTTCCCCGGACCAGGTCTTGGCGTCCGGATACTCGGCGAGGTAAAAAAGGAGTACGCTGACATCCTAAGACAGGCCGATGCCATTTACATCGATGAACTGTATGCAAGCGGCTACTACGATAAAATCAGCCAGGCATTTGCGGTTTTCCTGCCTGTAAAAAGCGTGGGCGTCATGGGTGACGGCCGCACCTATGAGTATGTCATCGCCCTGCGGGCCGTGGAGACCAAGGATTTCATGACCGCCGGCTGGACAAAACTCCCCTATGAACTGATGGGCCGCATTGCCAACCGGATCATCAATGAGGTCAGGGGAATAAACCGGGTGGTGTACGATATTTCCTCCAAGCCGCCCAGTACTATTGAGTGGGAATGATATAAGATAATGTTGAATTATGAATGTTGAGTTTTGATTAATTAAGAATTTAAGATTCAACATTCAACATTTATTTTTCTTCTGCACACGGCATACACACCACCTGCCCCTTAACCACCCTGGCCCGAGGTTCCATGGCCTTTTCGCCGCACCTTGCACACGTAATGCTTGGATATATCCTGGCCGGCTCCGGCATTTCCGCAGTTATCCGTTGGATCTCGAACAGTTCCGCATCTGCTGTGTCCAATACGGACTTCATCTTGCGGGCCTTTCTGTCCTGTACCGCGTCTGTGACTTCCTGAGACCGGTCTCCTTCGGAGTACCTCTTCCACATGGCTTCAGTCTCAGGGTCCTCGGGAGGCGGTGTCCACCTCACTGCAATGCGGACTGCTTCAGGATGGGGCCTCCTGATAAACGTATAGACCTGTTTGCCATAGTCCTTAAAAATCAGGTTGCCTTTGCCGAAGGTGCAGCCGCAGAGAAGCTGGATCGCATCAACTGCGCAGGAATTGTTCTCAACGATTGCCACAAGTTCTTCATCCCGGGCGCGCAGGCCCAGTTCCTTTAAAGCGAGAGTGGCTACCCGGTAGCCTATGGCAAGGCCCGGGCAGGCATGGCCGTGGAATTTTACAGCGTCATCGAAGTTCATAGTTTCTCCTGCCTAAATAATTTCCCGAAAACAATAATTAACAAATGATATTCTTCACACTCAACTTTAAATACTGTTCATTAAATACTGTTCATTTTTGCTTGCCCCGTTAATCGTCAGCAGTTTTGTGTGCTGACAAAAATGAACAAAAAAGTGCAGCCCATCACTTGGTCCTGAACTGCAGGACTGCCCTGTGCTGCTCACAAAAAGCAGACTCCTCGGAAAGTCGCTACGCTCCGCCGAGTCGTTTTTCTGCTTTTTTTTGCTGCGCTGCTCGGCTGCGTGAAATGGCGAAAACATAAACACAGCTTATATATATCTGAATAGAGACAAAAAAACATTCTTCCCTGT
>Ga0111148_1071_pt1 | contig 11946 bp, 10 predicted proteins | sample DeeMarSeWOR28_12_FD_80359 | JGI IMG/M metagenome (GOLD analysis project Ga0111148, IMG submission 80359) | Desulfobacterales bacterium SG8_35 | reverse complement strand
CGGGGATAACATCCTCAATAAAGGGTTTGAACCGTTCATGCATGATGACCTGGGGGAGATAGGTGTCTTTCGCCTGTTCCATGCCCTGCAGGAGATATTGGCGATAGTTTTCATCTTTTAACAGACTTGCTTCGAAAAAGCTTTTCTCAACCCGGTTCGACCTGATGAGAAATATTCGGCCCACGCCCAATGAAACCGCCTGGGTCATGAGTCTCTTAAGCATAATGGGACGCACAAGTCCCAGGATGAGATCAACCGGGGGCTCGACAAACGAATTATCTGCAGGAGTAAAATAGAGCTCAACTTCCGTATTTCTTCCATCTCCCCTAACTGCGAGTATCTCCCCCGTTCCAATAGGGCCGTTTATCACCCCAACCCTGATGCGGTCGCCAGGCTTACACCCCAGTATATGAATGATATGGTTACTGCGCCGGTCTTTCAGGGAAACCGTGGCGTCACTCCCGAGTTCAGTAGCTTCAATGAGCAGCAGGTTCATTGTAATAGTATCTATTAGTGGCCAAATATTTAATATTTGAGTAAATGTAAATGATAAGAATTGTTGAGGTGCTGTTTAATGCCGGCGGAATCAGATAGTAGAATTTCCATGCAAATAGTTCTATACAATATTTTTCAGGTCATAGGTCTAATACTATTCTCTCCGCTGCTATTAGTCAAAGCAATCATTTCCCCCAAGTACCGCGGCAGAATACTCCTCAGGCTCGGATTAAGCCTCGCCGAGCAGGTTAGCAAACTTCCCGTGGGACATCCGCGCATCTGGGTCCATGCCCTTTCTGTTGGCGAAGTCTTGTCTGCCCAACCCCTCGTAAAGGCATTGCGGGCTGCTTATCCGGATGCAACACTCATTTTTTCAGCCTCCACAAAAACCGGGGAGGAACTTGCGGTTGATGTTATTAAAAGTGAAATCAACCTGTTCATACCTTTCCCCTTTGATCTATATATAACAGCCCGCAAGTTCATCAACTGTGTCAGGCCTGACCTTTTTATCCTGATTGAAACCGATTTCTGGCCTAATTTTCTCCATATCCTGCAAGAGCAAAACACGCCTGCGGTCCTTGTCAACGGTCGAATCTCTCAAAGTTCATTTAACCGCTACCAGCGTTTTCTATTCATTTTTCTTCCCATGTTCAAAAGTTTCCGATTCATCTCCATGCAAACTTCAACCGACGCAAAAAAAATGATTGAACTCGGTGTAGATCCTGACCGTGTAAAAGCGCTGGGTAACTTGAAATACGATGCCGTACTGCCGGATACGGTAGGATGGGACCAGGAGCAGCGCCCAATTTCCTTTTACCGGCAGCAGTTTGGCATATCTCCGGAAAAGATTGTCTGGATTGCCGGTTCCACCCATGCGGGTGAAGAAGTTTTCATTTTTTCAGCCTACAAACGTCTTTCGCTGCTTTTCCCGGACCTGTTTCTTGTTGTGGCACCACGCAGGATAGAAAGAGGAAGCGAAATTAAAGATATTGCAGAGAGGCTGGGGCTGACGGTGAGACGTCGCACTGCCCCTTTTCAGGACGAAGAATTTCCCGGGGCCCCACTTCTCATCCTTGATACCATGGGCGAACTTTCACGCATGTATAGCTTCTGCGATATTGCTTTCATTGGCGGCAGCCTCGTTCCTGACGGCGGCCATAATCCGCTGGAGCCTGCAGCATTCGGCAAACCGATCCTTTTCGGTCCCTATATGGATGACTTTACCGAGATCTCATCTGATCTGCTGGGAAAAGATGCTGCAATTGTCTGTCATGATGAAAATGAAATTTTTGAGGTTTTAAAAAAACTGCTTACCAACGTTACGCTCCGGGAAAAAATGGGTTACAAAGCCCAGGCCCTGGTTCTGCAACATCGGGGCGTTACGAGGCGCCATATTGAAATATTTCAGTTTTTCATTACTGCCCCAAAAATTTCCCCATCATTTCCAGAGTCAGAAAAACCTTAATAGAATACTGGCCTCATCACTGTCTGCTTTTTATTTCAAGGCCGACAATTCTGAACTGGTCCGATTGCCTCCTTAGCATGCATGCCGGCAGACATCAGTTCCCAGACCTGAAGCGTTTTTTTGTCCTCTCCCTGTCCCTGTCGCGGTGCATAAGCTTCAGTTCCTGAAATCTCTCAATACCGATAATGTCCCGCACTTCAATGAGCAGACTGAAACGCTCTTTCGAAAGCTTTGCCCTTGCCTCCTCCAGGCTGTCGTAACGCTCAAAAATCTGTCCCCTATTCACTTCCTTGCTGTCAAGAAGTATATCCAGTTCAAGTCTTTCCTTCTCAACCTCACTTTTGAGATCAATCAGCTTCCGGCGGCTTTCAGTATATTTCTCGTCCAGGATTTTTCTCTCACTGTCAGTCAATTCCAGCTGCTCTGCCATAACCTTGTTTTGCCACCATTTACCATGCATCATCTCCTGTGCCAGAAGTGCTGAAGGCAAGAAAATCCAAAACAGCGCCACTGCCATCCATACATTTTTCCTTAACATTGTTTTATGTCTCCCTGTGTAAACTTTACGATTGAGAATTCTCCTGAAAATCAGGTACAACAAACTGCAAAAAATCATCGTCAAAATCAAGAGCCTCTCCGGTTATCTCATACATCTCCTCAGGGAGAGGATATTCCACCATCTCTGAGATCTCCTGCATAAGGTATTCATCTTCAAGCAGATCTTCCGGACCTTGGACCGTGATCAGCTTCGGTGACGTGGCATCCATTCCCAGAAAATAGAAAAACAAGACAAGCCCTGCCATTGCAGCAGCCCCGGCAAAAGGGATCCAGCTGTACCTATATTTTGCTGTTGATCGTTCTGGCGCTGGCATTTGCAGGACTTTTGTCAAGGGCGGCACTGAAAGCTTTGCTCGCTCACCGAAAACCTGCAATTCAGCCATGAACTGTGAGACCCGGCCTTGACACAGCTGGCATCCCATGAGATGGAGCTGATCTCCTTCGGACAATTCCTTTTCATCAACAACTGCCCAAATGATCTGCTCATGTAGCAGGTGTTCATCATTGTGTTTTCTCATGATATTGACTCCCTATACTCCTGGAAGAACAGTGATTCTTCCCTGGCCTTGTTCAATGCCCGGTATAAATGAGTTTTAATCGTACTTTCATTTTTCCCAAGAATTGTTGCGATCTCATTGATGTTTCGATGATCCATAAACCTCAGGGTAAACACCTGTCTCTCCATTGCAGAAAATTTATCCAGCAGCAACCTCACCTGTTCCCAGAATTTTTTCTTCGCAATGGTATCTGTATAATCGTTGTTCATTGTGCCTGCCTCCCCGAACTCCTGCTCCTGAGCTGATCTACTCTGCAGCAGAAAAAGATATTTTTTCTTGCGCAGGAAATCATTGCACCTGTTTACTGCAATTGTATACAGCCAGGCACGGAACCTTTGTGGGTCATGGAGGGTTTTTATTTTTTTGTAAGCCTGCACAAAAACTTCCTGTGTAATGTCTTCCGCGTCCATTTGCGAAAATGTCCTGTAATATGCCAGGCGATAAATATCTTCCTGGAGCATGATGATCAGTTCCTGAAAGCTGCCACGGTTTCCGGCCATGGCCTTTTCTGCAAGCCCGGCAATTCTCAGGCACATATTTTTGCTTTCTTCAGTTGTCATCCTGCCGTAACATCTTCCGCTTTCATCAAGATTTGTCAGATAAAAGGAATAAAATAATCGCTTTTTCCTGACCCGGGAATGATATAAATATCATGTTTTATGCGGTTAATGTACATGCAAGTTGCCTTTTAGTTGTTATTTTTTCAACCCTGTCGTACAGCTGTAGCGATTTATGTTACCGGTCATGCGGAAAAGGGATTCTGACAACTGGCATTGCACATGTAAGAAGCTGAGATTATAAGCCCCCATTAATCTTCGAAGGCGTTTCACGTTTTATTAATGTTTTGGCTAACGTGACTTTTTGGAGTATAAGACGCCTCATTAGATCAAAAAGTCTACCCCGGACATACCTTTTTGTTTATTTTTATATCTCATAACCATGACTGCAGAGCAAAACAGGAAACTTGAGCGATTATACCGCCTTGGCAGGCCGTTCTCTTCTTTGTACAGCTGCCTTATGGCCAATCGCAGCAATTTATACGGGAACGGATTTATCAAGCAGCACAACCTGGATGTGCCGGTCATCAGTGTCGGGAACCTTGTCCTGGGCGGAACAGGCAAAACCCCGCTGGTACTTTACATTGCAGGGTTTCTCTCCCGCCATGGCACGAAACCGGCTATACTGAGCCGGGGATACAAGGGAAAAGCAAAAGCGAAAATCAACGTCGTATCAGATACTACAGATATCCTGCTGGATGCAGTCATGGCCGGAGATGAACCACGTCTCCTCGCAGAAAAGCTGCCGGGCATCCCGGTGCTTACCGGTAAAAGAAGGGCTGTCACAGGTCGTTTTGCTATCGACTCCTTTGCTGTGGACACTCTCATCCTGGATGACGGATTTCAGCATATGGCTGTAAAAAGAGACCTGGACCTGGTTCTCTTCAGCGGGCATAAGCTTTTAGGGAATGGCTGCGTCCTGCCGGGAGGTGAATTGCGAGAACCTGTTTCCTCCCTCAAAAGGGCTGATGCATTTGTCATAACCGGTGTTGATTCGCCACCTGCAGAAAATGTGGTGGAGTTTATCAGTTTTCTGAAGGATTCTTTTCCTGGCAAACCTGTATTTATTGGCTCCTATCATGCCGAAAACATGATTCCCAGATTTTTTCACGGGCAACATGATACGCTTTCCCTTGCTGATACAGGTGCAATGTCACTTTATGGTTTCTGCGGTATTGCCCAACCGGAATCTTTCAAAAAAATTATCACCAGATCGCGGTTAAACCTGGTAGGATTTCACCCATTCAGAGATCACCACACCTATTCTCCTGACAATATTAGCGCTCTCTGCCGAGATGCAAGGAAATCAGGAGCCCAGGCCATGATCACCACGGAAAAAGACTTTGTAAAGCTTCGGGACTTATATAATGGGGACTTCCCCCTTCTCGCTTTACCAATCCAGTTACACATGGAGTCTGATTTCGACAGCTACCTGCTGAACTGGACAGAAAGCTTTTCTGGAGGGGTCCAAACAAAAGATTAAAAACAAATAAGTTACACAGCCCTGTGTTCTTTTGGACACACCATGCCGTTAATCCTACCGCACAACTCCATAATCAACATAATTGCATCTATTTGAATTTATTGATTTTTTGCAATCAAAAGGTTCGTCGGCAACAAAAAGCAGCAATTGGCATGATTATTGCTTAAATTTCAATGGGCAAAATTGTACTTATTAATTAATATTATAAAAATTCACCGTTCTTTCAGGAAACAAAATACTAATGCAGACCTTTTCACAAATAAGTCCTTACCAGAACACAATACGTAAAACGGTACATTGTAGCGGTATTGGTTTGCACTCAGGGAAGCAGATAAACCTGGCACTTCACCCTGCTGGTGCAAATACCGGCATTCGTTTTGTCCGTTCCGATATTACCGGCAAGAATTTCGTGCCGGCCTTTATGAACCGCGTGGTTGACACCACAATGGCTACAACAATTTCGGAAGGTGCAACTTCTGTTGCCACAACAGAGCATCTCCTTGCAGCAATTAATGCTCTTGCCCTGGATAATATGACCATTGATCTTGACGGCCCTGAAGTTCCCATAATGGACGGCAGTTCTGCACCATTTGTCAAGCTGCTTCTGGAAGCTGGCCTGAGACAGCAAAAAAGCTACAGAAGGCTTGTAAAAATTACTCGCGAAGTATCCTTCAGGGATGGCGACAAGCAGATAAGCATTTATCCCTATGACGGATTTAAGGTTACCGCAGAGATTTTTTTCAATCATAACTCCATAAAACGCCAGGTATATTCTGTCTCCGTGACACCTCAGAAATTCATTCACGAGTTATCACGTGCGAGGACATTTGGTTTTCTCGAAGATGTAGATAAATTGCAGAAAAACGGCCTGGCACTTGGCGCCTCTCTGCATAACGCGATTGGCATAGACGCGAATGGCGTTTTAAACAAGGAGGGACTGCGATATACTAATGAATTTGTTCGGCATAAAATTCTTGATATAATTGGCGACATGGCGCTGCTTGGTTGCCCGGTTCTTGGCCATATCGTTGCATACAAGTCAGGCCACGGGCAACACCTGAAGTTGATGGAAACGATAGCTGCAACCCCTGATGCATGGGAGTTTGTCGAATTAAAGAAAAATGGGCAGCTCTCAGTACTTGACAAGGTAGTCTCCAAAACAAAGGCTGCAAGCAATCGCCTTCTCCCTATTTTTGCCCCTGCGGCAGCACTGCAAAAACATGTTTCCGCCCGGTAGGATTATCCTAGAACTTTATTCTTAATCTGAATAATTAATATACTCCCCAAAGCCTGTTGGACTCCTTGAATTCAACAGGCTTTTTTTATGTTTTTCTATTGTAAAAAATACAGCAATAAGAAAAAATAACTGTTATCTGTCTTTGTGGTGATCCCATAAATTCACCGGTTTCGCAAAAAACTCGCGGTCAGGTATTTCTCCCATGGCATTTTTTTAATTAACCTGTTGCCAACCACGAGACCATTTGCGAATTCATCAATATCCTTACCGAGGAAAAATTATGACCTTCAGTGGCAAATTAGGTTTTATCGGCGGTGGCAGAATGGGCGAAGCACTGGTCCAGGGCATTCTCAAGTCCGGAATTATAACTGCTGCCAATATACTGGTTGCTGACCCAGTAGTCGAAAGACGTCAATATCTGTCCAAAACTTACAACGTTGCTACCTATGAGAACAGCGCAGACAAAATTATCTGGTCATCCTGCCAAACTGTCATTATTGCTGTCAAACCTCAGATAATGGCAACTGTTCTCCAGTCTGCAAAAAGCAGCATAAATGATTCGCATCTCCTTATATCCATTGCAGCAGGCATACAGTCATCTTTCATCGATGCAAATCTTTCCGGTAGCAACTGCAGAATAATACGAGTGATGCCCAACACCCCCGCTTTTGTACTTGAAGCTGCATCAGCTTTGTGTCCAGGGCCCAGAGCCACGCAGGAAGACATGGCTACAGCGGTGCTTCTTTTTAACTCCATTGGTAAAAGTGTTGTCCTTGATGAAAAACACTTTGATGCCGTAACAGGTTTGAGCGGCAGCGGTCCTGCTTATGTCTTTACCTTTATAGAAGCCCTTATCGATGCCGGCCTGAAGGTGGGTTTAAACCGTTCCGATGCGGAACTCCTTGTGATGCAAACAGTTCTCGGTTCAGTTAAGCTGGCCATGCAAAGCAAAGAGCACCCAGCTCAGTTGCGGGCAATGGTGACCTCGCCAGGCGGAACTACAATTGCCGGGCTGCACGAGCTAGAGACTGCCGGCTTTAATGGGATTATTATGGATGCTGTTGAAGCGGCAACTGAAAGATCTAAAGAGCTGGGAAAATGAAAATCCGTACTGCAGGAATCATTCTCAAGCACGATTCAGCCAAACCCCGGAAAATTGGTGAAGACCTCATCAAATGGCTGAAATCCAGGGGCATTGAAACCATAATTGACAAGGTTGACAAGTCTCTTGATATTCTCATTATTCTGGGCGGCGACGGGACTCTGTTGCATGTTGCAGACAAAGCCAGCAGGTATGAAATACCTGTTATGGGTATAAATCTTGGCGGTTTGGGCTTCCTGACAGCTGTTTCGGCCAGGGAGCGCTTTGAGGCCCTGGAACTGCTGCTTGCGGGAAAGATGAACGTCGAAAAAAGAATGCTTTTGAAAACCAGACTGATTGGGAGCTCTGATGCTAGTAAATCTCCGGTGGATTACCAGTATGCACTCAATGACGTTGTTATCAGCAAGGGAAACATCGATCAGCTTATAAAACTAAGAACCTGGTCCGACCAGGAATTTATCACGACCTACAATGCAGATGGCTTGATTTTCTCAACACCTACAGGATCAACTGCCTATAATCTTTCTGCAGGCGGCCCTGTAGTCCAACCTAATCTGCCCTGCATACTTGTGACTCCCATATGTCCATTCATGCTGGAGAGCAGACCGGTTCTCCTCTCTCCCAAGGTAACCCTCATTACCCAGTTGGCAGGGAAGGCGGACAATGTCAAGGTAATTGTTGACGGACGCTATGCCTGGAAAATGGAAGAAAACGCCAAACTGGAGGTTAAAACAGCGAGAAAACCACTCTATCTGATCAGTATGCCCACAAAGGGATATTTCCAAATCCTGCGCAATAAACTGAACTGGGGAGGGACAGGAAACAAGATACCGAAATTGCCGCACTGAGAAGCAGGAGCCAAGACCGATTGGTGCGGCTGAAACAGGAAATGGAAAGACAGATTTGAGTTCTAAATTTGAGTTTTAAGTGTCTAAAGTTAATATAGCTTTCGGCGTTCAGCTATCAGCGTTTTTGTGTCTAGTTTTTTTCCCCGCTTAACTCTGTGTCTTGTACCTGAATCTTTTGTTTTTTTAATTAAAAACTCAAAACCAAGTAATTATATTGTTTTCTCTTTTGGGGCTCACTCCTTACTTTTCACTCTTCACTGTTTACTCCTCACTTTTTCTGCAGGTTATACTTCTTCATCTTGTACTGCAAAAGGCTTTTGGTAATTCCAAGGGCATCAGCCGCCCGGGTCTGGACATAGTCTGCTTCTTCCAGGGCGCGTTTGACCATCCGCTCCTCAACACCACTCAAAACCTCGGGTAGAGGGAGGTTTGCCGGTAGAAATTTTTCCAGATCGACATCCGGAGACCAGTATTTTTCTTCTTTGCCACTGACTATATCAGGATGCACATCTTCAGGTTTAATGATTTGCTCGCTGCAGAGTATGGCCGCACGCTCTATGGTGTTCTCAAGCTCGCGCACGTTTCCCTCCCAGGGAAGACCAACAAGGTAGCGTAATGCTTCTCCGGATATTTTCAGGTCAGGTTTATTCAGCATTCTGGAAAACTTACTGATAAAATGCTCTGTCAACATCGGGATATCATCGGCTCTTTCCCGCAGGGGAGGCAGATGGATATGCAAAACATTCAGCCGGTAGTAAAGATCTTCACGAAAACGACCTTCGTCGACTTCATTTTTCAGATCCCTGTTTGTCGCTGTAATAATACGGACATCAACATTTATCGACCTGTCGCCACCGACCCTTTCAAAACTTCGCTCCTGGAGAACCCGTAAAAGTTTAGATTGCAGGGAAAGAGGTATATCTCCTATTTCGTCGAGAAAGAGGGTGCCGGAATCAGCAAGTTCGAACCTCCCTTTGCGCAGGGAGGTAGCACCTGTAAATGCACCTCTTTCATGCCCGAAGAGCTCACTTTCAAGCAAAGTTTCAGGCAAAGCGGCACAATTCACAGAAATGAAGGGAGCCTTTTCCCTCGGGCTGTTTACATGTATGGCACGGGCAACAAGTTCCTTGCCCGTGCCACTTTCACCGGTGATCAGAACCGAGGCAGGCGTTGGGGCAACTTTTTCAATAAGCCGATAGATTTCCTGCATCCTGGCATTCTTACCTATAATACTTGCAAATCCATAGCGGGTACGTGCCTCATCCCTCAGACGCAGATTCTCCCGCAAGAGAAAATAATGCTCGATAGCCTTTCTGATATTGACGAGCAGCTCTTCATTATTAAACGGTTTAACGAGATAGTTGTAGGCGCCTGCTTTCATTGCTATCACCGCCTTTTCTACCTCTCCAAAGGCGGTAATCATGATTACAGGCAAATTGGCATTATACGATTTAATCGCCCGCAAAAGCTCTACTCCGTCCATTCCGGGCATACGCATATCCGTAATGACAAGGTCAAGGTCTGCCTCCTCTGCGATCCTAAATGCCTCTTCCCCTCTCTGGGCGGTCAGGACTTCGAAACCTTCATCTTTAAGAAGTTCTGAAAGCACAACCAGGTAGTTAGGTTCATCATCAACAACCAGTATAGTATCCATTGCTTAAATATCCTTAAAATCAAATACTGCAGGAAATTTTATATCTGACCATGGAGATATTAATATAAACTTTAAAGATTTTAGAAAATTTTTAAAGTTCAAATCGCTGTAAGACCCTTGAAGTTCTTTTACAGGCGGTATTCAGCGCCCTCATCAAATCATAGGGGATACACGTTCTATGTTTCCATTCATCACTTTTATATAGTGACCGTTCCGGATCATGGAAATCACTGCCGCCGGTCATCAGCAGACCGCAATCCTCTGCCATCTTCACAAGTGCTTTTACAGCCTTGGAACTGTGTGATGGGTAATAAACCTCAACCCCCTCAAGACCAATTTTTCGCAGATCCTTAAGTAAGGCAGGTATTGACCGAAGGCTGGGATCGAGACTGGCAGGATGTGCCAAGACCGCTACACCGTCTGCCTCCCGTATCATGGAAATTGCATCAGCGGCGGAAAACCTGAAGCGCTCTGCATAGGCAGCAGCCCCCCTGCCAAGGTAATACTTAAATGCCAGATCAACGCTTTTAGCCACCCCCTTATCAACAAGAAGACGGGCAATATGCGGACGTCCGGTCTGCCCATATTCAGAATAATGCAACAGTTCTCTCAAATCCACCCTGATGCCAAGACGGTTAAGATTTTCTATTATCCTGGCATTTCTTCTTTCTCTCCCATCTTGAAGCAGTCTCAGGCGACTGTTGAATTTTGCGTCATCATGCCGGAAGCAATACCCCAGGATATGCATTGATATATCACCGCACCATGAACTTATTTCTATGCCGGGAACAACCTCAATTCCTTTCTCAGTCCCCATTTTGATAGCTTCATCGGTGCCGGCCGCCGTATCATGATCAGTTATTGCAATTGCTAATACGCCCAGCGAATCAGCCAGACCAACAATTTCTGCAGGCTTGAGAACACCATCTGAAAATGTTGAATGGATATGCAAATCAATCATTGATGCTAAGGACATATTATAAATATATCGAAGTTGGGACAAAAGTACATCATAAAGGATATCCATATCCTGAAACAGATGCCACAGATACAATAATCCGTTATTGCCAATGAAATGTTTATAGAAATATCTAAATGGATATGGTACCAGCTATAAATTCCATAATCATTAATAGGTTACAGGTAAATGGCCACCAGGGAAACAAAACTTAACGATCTGACGAATATCTGCTCTCCCGGCGAGACATTTGCTGAAATCAATAATATTTTGTTATTGATTGCCCCTGACTTTGATTCCTCCCTGTTAGAGGATGTCTACAAAGACATAATTTCTATTTTCAACGGGAAATATCCTGGCTACCGTGCCAGCAATACAAAATACCACAACCTTGAACACACCTTTGCAGTCACTCTTGCAACAGCAAGGCTTATGCACGGACATCAAATACAGAACCACAAATTATCCCTCAGAGTGATCCTGCTTGGCCTCATCGCCGCCCTTTTTCATGATACAGGCCTTATCCAGACTCTAGAAGAATCGAAAGGTACAGGAGCTCAGTTTACCATTGGCCACGAAAACCGTTCTGTAGCACTCATGGAAAAATACTTGGCCACCAAAGGCTTCGCAGCTGAAGATATCAGGGATTGCGGCTATATCATCAGGTGCACAATTCTTTCCCTTCCTCTCAAGAATATACCTTTCCATTCAGATGAGATCAGGACTGTGGGCAAAATTCTTGGCTCAGCTGATTTGATTGCCCAGATGGCGGACAGGAATTACCTTGAAAAGCTTCCTTTACTTTTCCAGGAGTTTGAAGAGGCAGGCATGCCTGGTTTTGAAACCCCTCTCGAACTTTTCAAAAATACTGAAGAATTCTATCACTCCGTTGTAAGGACCCGGCTGGCAGAGGAAATGGACAATGTCGCATCTGTAGCTCGATACCATTTCAAGATGCGCTGGGGAATTGACCGAGATCTTTATGCAGAATCGATTAAGGATAATATCAAATACATGAAGGAAATCAACCTT
>Ga0111148_1070_pt1 | contig 12034 bp, 7 predicted proteins | sample DeeMarSeWOR28_12_FD_80359 | JGI IMG/M metagenome (GOLD analysis project Ga0111148, IMG submission 80359) | Desulfobacterales bacterium SG8_35 | reverse complement strand
GTGCCATATTCATCTCTCTCGTCCAGGTATCAACATCATACAATAATTGCAGCGAACTGCAAAACAGGGAATGCATATTGTCATAATTCATCATTTTTAAGGCAGTAATGATCACAACCTGACTGTTGGCTTGTCATTTTCATTGACTATATATATCTCCGAAAGCGCAATTGATGCTAAAACAGCAAGGGGGTGGATTATGTTCACGGCAGAGAATTCAGGCCGGCACAAAAGGACCGGCGGCAGCAGCGGGAAACAGCTTGACGAAAACAGGGAAAAATGGTTCCCGGACCCCGGTATTTTCCTCATTGCTGCCGGACTTGTCACCGCTTTCATTATTGTTGTCCTGACGCTCATGTTTCCGGCGCAAGGGACTGCCGCAATGTCGCCCCGGAGTGGCTCCAACATACTGCCATCCCAGGTCCGCGAGGGCAGCCTGCTTTTTAAAGACGAGAACAATGGTCAGTATGTATCAGTCCCGCAATTAAACACAGATGTGACAATTGAGATTACCGGCATGGTTGCCCTTGCCAGGGTGGTCCAGGAGTTTGAGAACCCCGGGCCGGCATGGCTTGAAGGCGTCTACGCCTTTCCCCTGCCTGAAGATGCGGCGGTCAGTCACCTCGCTATGGATGTGGGTGACCGGGTTATCGAGGGCGTTGTCAGGGAAAGGGAAGAGGCAAGGAAAACTTACAGCGCGGCAAAAAAGGAAGGCAGGAAAGCATCCCTGCTGGAGCAGGAACGTCCCAATATATTCATGATCTCCGTGGCCAATATAGGACCCCATGAAAAGATAAGGGTTGAGCTGGAATACCAGCAGACCGTCCGGCTGGACAACAACACTTTTTCTCTGCGTTTCCCAACCGTAGTGGCCCCCAGGTACAATCCAGTTCCACAAAGCGGGGCTGAAGGCAGGGTGGACGAATTCAATTTATCAGGCTGGGCCTTTGCGGCCGAAATTCCGGCCGGGCCCAGCAGCACCCCCCCTGTGGTTGAGCCCGGACAGGACCCTGGCAACCAGGTATTCCTGGAAGTCATTCTTGATCCGGGCTTCAACCTCACCAGGCTGCAGAGCCTCTATCATGGGGTTGATATAAGCTATGCCAGTGATGACAGGGCCCTGATACGCCTCAACAATACCTGGGCCGCGGCAGACCGGGACTTTGTGCTCCAATGGGCTCCGGAGCAGGAGAGTGTCCCCCGAACAGCGCTTTTTGCTGAAAAAAAAGGCGGAGAAAATTTTATCTATCTCATGGTCATGCCCCCGGCTGCAAACATTGGTGCAGGTTACCACACCCCCCGGGAGGTTATTTTCGTGGTGGATGTCTCCGGCTCCATGGACGGTCCTTCCATAGAACAGGCAAAGGGGGCTCTGCATGATGCCGTTTCCAGGCTTTTGCCGGAGGACCGGTTCAACATAATCACCTTTAACAGCACGCTTGACAAACTCTTTCATTACCCCATGAACGGCACCGGGGATCATATAAGAAGAGCCCTGCAATATATTGACGGTCTTAATGCCGGCGGCTCCACTGAAATTAAACCGGCTCTATTGGAAGCGCTTGACGGTGCCATGGACCGCAACAGAGTTCGCCAGGTCATCTTTCTGACAGATGGCTGTGTCGGCAACGAGCCGCAACTTTTCCAGACGGTGCGGGAACGGCTCGGTGACAGCAGGATTTTCACCGTGGGCATCGGTTCAGCGCCAAACAGCTATTTTATGCGGAACATTGCAGAGCGCGGCAGGGGGACCTTCACGTATATCGGTAATGCAAGGGAGGTCAAAGAGCGCATGGAAGAGCTTTACACGAAACTGGAAAATCCCATGCTCACCGACATCAGGCTTTCACACTCTAACAGGGCCGAAGTCGAGATGTTCCCTGCCGCGATCCCTGATCTTTATCTCGGTGAGCCGGTGACCCTTGTGGCAAGGTTTGATAATCTGCCGGACCAGTTTAGCCTCTCAGGCTATTTTGGCGGAAGGTTCTGGGAAACAGAGATCAGAGCCAGGCTGCCGGGGCAGGGCCAGGGCATTTCAATTCTCTGGGCGCGGCAGAAAATTAAAGCGCTGATGGACTCGCTGGATGGCGGAGCAGATAAAGAGGAGGTAAGGAAAAATGTCGTTGCAGCATCCCTGCAGCATCATCTCGTTAGCCGTTATACAAGCCTTGTGGCCGTTGACGTGACACCATCCAGGCCGGAATACGAGTCGATGAACAGCAGGATGGCCGGGACAGATCTGCCTAAAGACTGGGAGTACAGCAATGTGATCAATCTGCCGCAGACAGCCACGGTCGCTGAACTGTGCCTGGTCCTGGGCGCGCTTGCCCTGCTGCTGTCTCTTGGTGTATGGCTGCTGGCTGCACGGGAGAGGAAATAGTCATGCTGAAGAAGAGACTGCTCGGATATGGAGCCCTCATTCTTCTTTTTACCGGGCTCAGCTTAAGCGGAAAAGCACTCTATATCCATGCCAAGGCGGGGCTAGCCGGCTACCTGCTGCGCGCATCCTGGCAGGAGACGCTGAAAAAGGGTGATACTGCTAGGCCCTGGCCGTGGGCCGATACCTGGCCTGCGGCCAGGATGCTGGTCCCTGAACATGAAATAGACCTGGTCGTACTGGAAGGGGACTCGGGAAATGTGCTGGCCTGCGGACCCGGTCACATGACGCTGAGCTCCCTTCCCGGCCAGCCAGGCAACGCAATAATCAGCGGCCACCGTGACACCTCCTTTCGTTTTCTGGAACGATTAAGGGTGGGCGACAGAATTACGATGCAGACAGGAGAGGGGAGCATGGTGCCTTATAAGGTGGCTGCCGTGCAGATTACTGATGCAGCTCTCCTGGATATGCATATTGTAGCAGATGTTCCCCTGCTTACCTTGGTTACCTGTTATCCTTTTGATGCCGTGCTTCCCGGTGGGCCTCAGCGGTATCTTGTCTTTGCTGAGTATGACGCGGAGGAGGTTGCAGGTATTTCAGCAAAAGACATGACAAATTAAATTACATCCAGGAAGAATATTTTTGAAAATTATTTGTTCGTTATGGATTGAACATCTGAACATTTCAAGAGTCGTTCACGAATCACGATTGATAGAAGGAAATCTGACTTTCTTTCTATAAAACAAAAAAATCAGTATCACTGATCCAATAATATATTTATGCAGGATCAGGCGTTTTAGGTTTCACCCAGCTTTTTAGGTATTGGACATACGCCATTGGGGGAGCCGGAACGGCATCCTACCGTACAACCGCATTTGCAATTAGAAGGACAATTACCTCCGGTGTCACACTAATAGGCAGCAGCTTTGCCTGCCTGCAACCTCAAGCGCAGCCACCGATACTCTTGCCGTTTTTGAATGATTTACTTGTTTATGCTACGTGTTCATAACTCCATAATATCCTTATTAATCTGATCAAAATAATAAAAATTAAATTTTTTTAGTGACTCAAGGTATTTACACTGGACCGGTACGTGCTTAATTTCTGCTCATAAGACGAATAATTTATCGTGTTATAGCTTAACAAGCATATTGGGTGTTTTGCTTAAGTAAATAAAAAAATCAACTGCAGATTGCAAGGGAGGAAGTACCATGTATCAACAAATTATGAGTTTTGGAAGGATGCCGTTGTTAGGGGTGGTGTTTGTGTTACTGATGTTTGCTGCACCTAATGTTATTTGGGCCATGGATATGGAGTCCGGTCATGATATGGCATCGCACCATCAGCATATGATGCTCAACCATGCACTGGGTATGGTTCTGGAAGGACATAATCTTGCCATGATGGCAAACATGGGCATGGCCAAGGATGTGGATATGATGTCGGTGGAACATGGAAACATGATGATTAAGAACGGTACAGAAATGTTCACTGAGACCATGTCAGGCAAGACCATGACCGGCATGCACCACGAGGGTAAAGACCCTATGAAGGATCCGGCCATGGCCTATACGCACAAACTGGCTGAGAAACAGCTGATAGTAATGGACCTGCTTGGCAAGATGCCTAAAGTGGGATCAGGTTCGGATATGTCCGGCCATCATCAGCATATCATGCTCAATCATGCGCTGATGATGGCCCTGGAAGGTGCCAACTCTTTCATGCTGGGCCAGATGGGCATGGCAAAGGGTATTGACGAAGTCTCAGTGGAGCATGGCAGGATGATGCTCAAGAACGCCAGGTCCCTGTTCAATGATATTATGTCCGGTGGGGACATGATGAAAATGCACATGGATGGCATTACACCTGAGAATGATACGATAATGAATTATACCCATAAGCTGGCCGAGGCTCAACTGCAGGTCCTGACGCTTCTGGACGAAATGCCTGGTGTCAAGTAAGTGGCCGTTCGATAGGAAGGACCGAAGGTTTCTCTGGCTAAATGTTTAGGAGATATTTATGGATAAGGCAATAATCCTGCTGCTTGTCCTGTTTACGGCAGGATGTACTGTTAACAATCAGCTGCAGCAGCATGAAAGTGCTGCTGCAGCTCATCACCAGGCTGATTTTGCCAAACATTTTGAAGATTCGGCTCTTAAGTTCACTGAAAAAGGTCTCTTCGGGGTCGAGATGGTTATCCCGGATGAGCGCCTGACAATCGGTATAAATGAGCTTGATCTTATTGTTCATGACAAAAACCACCGGGATATTGAGGGTGCAGTTGTGACCTTGACCCCCTGGATGCCGGAAATGGGCCATGGTGCTTTCTCAGCCCCTGAAGTGGCCGAGAAAGGTGGAGGTCTTTACAGCGTCGGCAATATCGTCATGATCATGGGAGGACACTGGGAACTGCGGATTGACATAAAGAATGGCAACCAGGAAGACAGGGTAGTCTTTGATTTCCCGCTTATCCGATCAGCAGAGCCGTATGAATATATCAGAGTGAAGACGCCTGCAGGCTACGATGCAGTGATCGGCAGCAAAAACCCCTTGGAAGAACTGCAATACAAAATAGCTGATACAAAAGACGGGCCGGTCAAGATTTTCAAGCTTACTGTGAGGGATATAGGCTTTGAGATCTTTCCGGATAAATCCATGATGGGCTGGGGGTTTAATGGTCAGGTGCCCGGCCCGACCATCAGGGTCACTGCAGGCGACCGTATTCGTGTCATTGTCACAAATGAAACCGCAGATGGAGAACATACCATGCATATTCATGGCCAGTCCAAGCCGGTGACCATGGATGGTGTGCCCTACATCGGGCAGCTCCCAATAAAAAAAGGGGAGTCCCATGTATATGAATTTAAGGTTACCAATGTCGGAACATCCTGGTATCATTGCCATGTTGACAGTGCGCACCATGTAGACATGGGCATGTACGGTGCCTTTATCGTTGAGCCAAAAGAAGAAAAGCTGGTCTATGACCGCGAATACATCATGATACTTGATGAATGGCCCACTGCCCATGTGCACGTGCACAGGGAACCTGGTCCGTCGGAGCAGCATGATGAACATGGAGTTATCACCCTGCATGGAGAATCGCCGCCCATGCATGAGCACAAAACCGAAGAGTCGCTGAAACGCGACTGGTATCCAGAGACCTATCCGGCCCGGCAGGAGGTTTATGACGGATTTACCATCAATGGCCGTTCCTTTCCTTTCACTGAACCATTGCTGGTCAAAAAGGGAGAGAAGGTGCGCATCAGGTTTATCAATGCCGGCTACCAGCAGCATTTTATGCATACACATTCACACAGGTTTACCGTGGTAGCGCGTGACGGCAGCTATGTCAATGAACCGCAGAAGATTGATACCATTGGCATTGGACCCGCCCAGCGGATTGATATAATTCTAGAGGCCGACAATCCCGGCACCTGGCCATTTCACTGCCACCGGCTTGACCATATTACCAATGAGCATATTTACCCGGGTGGAATGCTGACCTTTATTCATTATGAGGAGTAAATTGAGAGATTGTTCAGGGGCCTGGTTGCAGGGTTTCTGTAAAAAATGCAACCGTGGTTGCAAGTGCTTTCTGCCGGGCTTCCCGATTTGAACGTAAAATCACCCCGATGGTGCCGCAGTCGCGGTAGACGGTTTCAAGATATTCCTGCCAGCCGAACAGGGTGGTCACTGTGCCGTCCAGGGCTGATTCATGGCCGTTATTCTCAATATACATGAGGCCGCAATCTCTGAAGGTCATGCAGTCTTCACAATCGGTGGATGCCTTATCGTTTAGCCAGCCGTGCTGTGCACCTCCATATTTTTTAATCTGCACATCAAACCCGGCTGAGGAGACCTCTTCAACGTACTCTTCACAGAACTCTGCCGGAGAGTAATCATCATCCTCTGCCACCAGCAAAAGCATCGGGGCGCCTGTCAGTTTATGGTTGCGGAAGCGGACCTGACAGCTGGGGTAGGCCGGCAGCAGGGCGGCAAAACTGCGGCCCCGGGCCAGACTGGTTTCGTTCAGACGCAGGTCTGCGGCCAGCATGGCCGTGGTGCCGCCCACCGAATAACCGCTGATGCCTATCCTGTTCTCATCGATCTCATCAAGCTTGGCCAGCATGTTGAGGGCCTGGAAAACATCGGTCAGGCGGGCTGCTCTTGAAAGCCTCGCCTCATAAAAAGCGGTGTTGGTTATTTTTCTGCCAGTAAAGCTGTCAATTGCAAAGGTGGCGATTTTTGCCTCAAGAAACCGCTGAACCAGTTCATTGAACCAGGGTTCAAGATCATCAGGATGGAAGTGCCCGTGGTAAAGGATTACGGCAGGAAACGGGCCGTTTCCTGGAGGCAGGTTAAGAATCCCTGAGATCTTCCTGGGCCGGATGCGCCAGTCATCCTGGTAGATCTGGCTGATGGTGCTGGGTGTAAAGGTCAGGAAAAAATGTTCGCCGTTCTCGGTTCTTTCGTCCCGGTCTTCGGTGCGGTTCACTGCAGCAGCTCCAAGCAGTATTACTGAAACCAGGAAGGCCAGTATGAGCCAGGTGTATATATTTTTGACAAGCGTCCTCATGTTATTCAACACCATTACCGTGCCATTTCCACCTGTTATCCTGCCGTACGGTCTTCATTGCCGGCGGCAGGCTGATTGTGCCGATCAGGCTGTTCTCAAAGTAACCTTCCAGCCGGGCCTCCTCTCCCGATTCTTCGACTCTGGTAATATGGACATTCACTTGCTGGTCCCCATCCCACAGCGGCTGGAGCAGATTCTGCAGGAGTTTCTGATTCATGCCGTTCTGCAGAAAATCTTCGGTAAAGCAGGCTGATTCTTCGTTCTTGCCGGTATCCCCGGTTAAGGCCGGCCCGCATTCATCAATAAATTCATTGAGACCCTCTGATATTTCGGCATCAAAGTATTCATCCCGGTCAAGGATGGCGCCATAAGCCGGGGAACCGAACCAGAGCCAGCGGCCCCGCAGCTTGATGAGGTTTTCCAGCGGAAACCAGCCAAAAGACCCTTCATTCATGTTGGCATACGAGTATTTCAGGGATCCTCTCAGGTAGGCCCTGTTGCCGTCAATACGGATTTTTTCAATATGCACGAACTGCAGGTCGCCGCTGCCGCCATAAAAGATCTTGCGCCAGAAGCCGTACCTCGACCAGTAGTCTTCATCTTTTAAAAATAGATCATCCAGCCAGCCCATATTGGCATCTTTAGTCTCATAGCCTTTGGCATAATGATAGAGGATCCTGTTTATATCCTGGGTCGCAATGTCCTTTGCAAAGTCCTGGAAAAACCGGCGGATCTCCCCGGGCACCTCTGTGGAATAAACGAAATTCGGCTCGTAATAGGGACGCTCAACGGGATCGGCTGCAGCTTCCTGTTGGACCAGTTGTTTATCTGCAGCCTCAAAGATCAGCTGAAACAGGTGATTATAGCCGCTGTTTTCGGACAGGGGGAACAGGCTCTTTGATGAGACAGCAATCAACAGGTCAAGCTCCGGTGACAGGACAATATACTGACCGCCCTCGCCCCTTGCCATGATGGATTCAACACCGCCGATCAAAACAGCTTGCCAACCGCCCCAGGAGGCGGTTCCAGGTCCGCTGTGCAACTCTTTTGTAATCATGCGGATCCAGTTCCCGGGAATAATCTGATTGCCCTGCCATTTTCCCTCATTCATTATCAGGTGGCCGAACTTTGCCAGGTCCAAGGTTCGCAATTTAAAGCCTATGAACGGGTCCATAAGGCCGCCATTCTTTTTTATCTCTGCCTGGGTGGTGATGCCCATTGGTGAAAAAAGATTTTGGTCGGCAAAATTAAAAATACTCATAGAGGACACTGTCCGGATGATCTCTGCCAGCAGAAAGTTAGCGGCAAAATTTGCTGCTGCATTGGGTTTTCCATCAATAGGTAAAAGGGTTTTTATTGACGCCTTTATCCTGTCGCCGGAAAAAAACAGCTGCCAGTACTCGGACCCGCCTGCGCCCCAGGTCAGCGGGGCCCGGACCCTCAGCAGGTCTGTAATTGTCAGGTTGCCTTCCTGGAAATGATCCGGGAAAAAATCAGCCAGGGGCTGCTCAGGGCCGGACAACAGGTGCTTTTCCATGGCGATACCGACCAGGGCATGCAGGATTGGGCCATCGAGTGAATGGAGGTATTCCTTTTCCCGGGGTCCTCCCTTCCAGTAATATTTTTCATGCACGGTTCGGCCGTTTCTGATGATCACCATGCCTCGTGCCATGGGCAGCCTGGTCTCGATATATTCCGCCGCCCTTTTGAGCAGCTGCAGATCAATGCCCTGGTCTGCCGCCGCAGCCGGATTCCACTGCTTTTTTTCAATATGGACCCGCTGGTCGCCGAAATTCATGGAGATGAAATAGATACAGCTTGGTACAATGATCAGCAGGCCCAAAAAGATCAGCGGATCCCGGAATTTGCGCGGCAGTTTTCTCATACTGCCTCCCGCGGGGTGGAACCCGGACTTTTTGTTTCCTGCGGCTGGCCCTTGGAGCCGCAAAAGTAGTTTAGCAGGGCCGGAGCCAGCATGACGTCGGCCAGGAAGGCCACCAGCAGGGAGAAGCCGACGATCAGGCCGAAGTCGCTGATCACCTTCAGGGAGCTGAACAGCCGCAGCCAGAAACAGCTGACCAGGATCAGGGTTGTGGTTATCAGGGCCCGGCCGGCTGAGCGCAGTGTCTCGATCACCGCAGTTTCCACATCCCCGGTTTTTTCAAAGTAATTGCGGAAGTTATGGAAAAAATGAATGGTGTCATCCACGGCCACGCCGATCACGATACTGCCGCCGATCAGATTGTAGGTGTTGAGCGGGATGCCCATGAGTCCCATGAGTCCCAGGCCGGCAATAATCGGATAGATGTTGGGGATCATGGCCACCAATCCCAGTTTCAGGTCACCCACTGCAATTATCATAAAAATGGTGATGATGAAAAAGGCAGTAGAATAGCCGATTGCCAGGTTGCTCATCATCGAGTCGATCACCCGTGAGCCGATGGAAACCGCCCCGGTGACCACCACCTTGGCACTCCTGCCGAAAAGGCCTGAGGCATATTTCTTGAGCTGCTTGACAAAATCCACATCCATGGCCGCATCCTTCCAGTACATCATGGCGGTGAAGCGGGCCAGGCTGAAATCCGGGTCTGTAAAATTTCCCAGGTATTCCGGACCGGCCTGCCTGAACTCGGTCAGCTGCCTTTCAACCAGGAAGTCATCCTGCGGGATTGTGTAGTGAGCCGGGTCATCGTTGTGCCAGGCCTGGTTGGTTTTCTTGACAATGTCCAGTATGGAAGTGATCTTGCCGGTATAGGGCCGGCCGGAAATATTGTTCTGCTCCAGGGCATAGTCCTCAAGCTGCTCCAGGTTGTATAAGAATATCCGGTCCAGGATGCCGTTTTCCTCGCCGGTATCGACCACAACTTCGAGAGCCCTGAAGCCGCTGGTTTCATCCTCGATGAGCCTGGTTTGCTTGATGAACGGTTCTTCTTCATCAAAATAATGCAGCATGTTATGGGAAAAATTGAACTTGAAGAAGCCTGGCAGGATAATGATGAACAAGATTAAGGACAGGATATAGATGTCGTGTGCATGACGGATGCCGGTGCGTCCCATCCAGATGAGGGCCTGGTTGTAGGTCGATGTCTCGTAAAGCTTTTCGCGCTCTCCGCCCGGCAAAATCTTCAGCAGGGCAAGCATGGCCGGCAGGAAGACCAGGGTCAGCAGCAGACATATGCTGATACCGATTGCCGCGAAAATTCCCAGGTGGGCCACCGGCGCAATATCGGTAAAGGAAAAGGACAGCAGGCCGATGATGGTGGTCAGGCTGGTCATCATAATGGGCAGGCCGGAATGATGAAGGGTGCGGATGATGGCCCGCAGCCGGCCCACCTTTTTCTGGTATTTGAAAAAGACCACCATGAAGTGGATGGGCGCTGTCAGCCCTACGGACAGAATAATGGACGGCAGCATGGAAGAGGTCAGGGTAAAGGGCACCCCGGTCAGGGCCATAAGCCCCATGGTGGCGCCCAGCGACATAAGCACCACGAACTGCGGCAGGAATATACCGGAAACCCGGCCGAAGAGGATTGCCATGAAGAAAAAGGTCAGCACCAGGATCATGATGGACATGGAGATCATGCTCTTCCTGATCTTTGGCTCTACATGGAATTGGTAGGCAGGCGTACCGCTGAAAACTATGCTGAAATTCTCGGCATTATACTGCTTGATGACCGTTTCTATGATGCCCAGGATGGCAATGTTTTCAACCTGTGAAATGGATTTCAAGGTCTGGTTCGAGGGCATCTCCTCGCCCTCCTTAAAGCCCCGGCCATGGTTCTTTATCCTCTTGCCGTCTTCAGTCAGGGCCGAGACTGCCTGGGTCTTGATAACCATGATCATGGCATCGCCGTTCTGGGACAGGTAGGTATTCCTGTACAGGGGATAGGCTAGGGCCTTCTGCCTCAGGGCTTCAGCCTGCTCCCTGGTCTGCGGCGGTTCGTTCATGAGATCATTGACCTGCAGGGAGCCCTCTCTGCCCTCAATATACTTGGCGTTTATCAGGGAATCCACTTCACTGATCATGGGCAGGCTGTTCTCCAGATCCCTGTGAAACTCCCTGAGCCTGGCCAGAAAATGGGTGCTGAAAATATCCTCCGAGTTGATCAGGATGACAATTTTATCGTCCCTGCCGAACAGGTCCCGGAATTCCTGGTATTCCTGGATTGCCTGGTTGTGCCCTTTAAAGGAGCTCTCCAGGCTGGTGGCAATGCTGAGCTTGGGAATATTGTAGCTTAACAGTCCGACACTGAAAACGATGAGCAGCAGCAGAAGGTTGCGGAACCGTATGACCTGTATGCCCAGCGCGCCCAGTGATTTCCCGGCTTTTGTCTTGAACTCATAAAGCCGGTTCATATCAGGTGTCTTCTGATTTGTGCTCACGCCGCTTCTCCATGGGAATCACAAACATCAGGATGGCCGGGATTACAAAAACAGTACACACCGTGGACACAGCCAGCCCCCCCAGCAGCACACTTCCCAAGCCCCTGTACATTTCTGAGCCGGCACCCTGAACCAAAACCAAAGGCATCATGCCGAAGATACTGGTGGCAGCGCTCATGTAAATGGGCCGCAGCCTGCTGCGGGTAGAGTCCAGCACCGCATCGTGGTGGTTCATACCCCGGTTATGGAAATTGTTCAGGGCCTGGTGCACGATGAGGATGGCGTTGTTGACCACCACGCCGATCAGGATGACAAAGCCGAGCATGGTCAGAACATCCATGGGTTGCTGCACGAGGAAGATATTCAGGAGCTTCAGGCCGATGAAGCCCCCGGCCCCGGCCAGCGGGATGGTTAGCATAATGATCAGTGGATAGATGAAATTGCTGAACAGTGATGCCATCAGCAGGTAGGCGATGAGAGCGGCCAATACAAAATTCCATTGCAGGATATTGCGGGTTTCAATGAGTTTATCGGCGGCGCCGCTGATGCCGACCTCCAGATCCTTGAACAGGCCCTCGGCCTCGACTGAAGGAATGATCTCCTGCTCGATTATCTCCAGGGCCTCCTGCAGGGCCATATCATCGGGCGGTGTGATCTGCAGGGTGACGGTTCTTTTTCGCTCCAAATGTCGTATCTGG
>Ga0111148_1069_pt1 | contig 12273 bp, 11 predicted proteins | sample DeeMarSeWOR28_12_FD_80359 | JGI IMG/M metagenome (GOLD analysis project Ga0111148, IMG submission 80359) | Desulfobacterales bacterium SG8_35 | reverse complement strand
GAGTTTGTTATGTATCGCATTACAATTTATTTCTCAAGGGTTGAGTCAACCTTTCCGGACAGGTTTTTGATTCTGCAGGAGCGCCAATAACTGTTTTGCATCTGTGACGGGTGATTCACAGCTGAAGTTGCGACAGACATATGCCGTGGCCCTGCCGCCGATTGCCTTCTGGTTGGCGGTAAAAGGCGCCAAGCCGGCAAGGGTCTCCGGGCCGGTGGCAGGGTCTTTGACCAGAGCAACCATGTGAGGAAAAAAACCACTTTTCAGGCTGGACAGCATTGCACGGGTATCCGCAGCCTCGGGGTCGCCGACGATTACTACCTCAGCTGGCGGGGCAAGGGCAAAATATAGTCCAGACAGGAATTGCGTATAACCGCTGGGAACTTCCAGCAGATTTTTGGAAAAAGCCTGGATAAGAAGCTTTGCTTTAGCTCCCAGGTCAGGGTCAGCAGTGTAACGCTCCAGGCGCAGAAGATTGTATAAGGCAATAGAGTTGCCGGAAGGCAGGGCGCCGTCGTAAATTTCTTTGGGCCTGACAGGAAGTGGTTCACCGTCAACCGGGCTGAGAAAGAACCCTCCACCCTTGTCATCCCAGAAGAGTTCCAGCATGCGCTCGTTTAAGCGGATGGCCTGGCCCAGGATTTCAGTATCAAAGTCTGCCCCATATAATTCAAGAAGCCCCCAGACAACATAGGCATAATCACACAGCATCCCATCCACTGCAGCTTCGCCGTCACGATAACGGTGCATCAGCCTGTCATTTTTAAGCAGGCTTGATAATATAAAATGCGCCGCGCTTTTTGCAGCCACAAGATATGTCTCATTATCCAGGATTCGGGCTCCGAGGGCTAAAGCACCGATCATCAAGCCGTTCCAGTCAGTGAGGATCTTGTCATCCTTATGGGGGTGGATCCTCTCTTCCCTGATACTGAAAAGCTTGTTCCTTATATTTTCGTGGGTCATGGCCGGATCTCCGGGCTTTTGCCCGGTGGCAGGGACAGCGTCCGGAACGGGACCGGTGAGATGGAAAATATTGAGGCCTGTCTGTTTCCCGGTTGCTTCATCATGAAAATTGCCTTCCGGTTTTAGATTATATAGACTCTGGACAAAAACCGTTTCTTCGGGGGTGAGGACTTCCTGGAGTTCCTCGAGATCCCAGACATAAAATTTCCCTTCAACCCCTTCACTGTCGGCATCTTCCGCTGAAAAGAAACCGCCTTCAGGTGCTGTCATGTCACGCAGTACATAGGTGAAAATTTCCTGGGCGGTCTGCTTGAAAAGAGCACTGCCGGTTACCTGGTAGGCTTCCAGATAGGCAATTGCCAGCAGGGCCTGGTCGTAAAGCATTTTTTCGAAATGGGGCAGCAGCCACCTCTCATCGGTGGAGTAACGGTGAAAGCCAAAACCAATCTGATCGAATATCCCTCCCAGCCGCATGGCGGTTAAGGTGCGTTCCACCATGGTAAGGGCATGTTCCTCAGCGGTCATTTTCCAGTAGCGCAGGAGAAAGGTGATATTGTGCGGCGTAGGGAACTTGGGGGCTTTGCTGAAGCCTGCATGGTTGCTGTCAAATCGGGCGGAAAGCTCATGAAAGGCACTATGCAGGATCGCCTGATCGAGATCCCCCCCTTTGGGGAACGTGCTCTGCTGCTGCAGGAATTCAAGGATTTTGTCCGAGGACTGCACTACCTCTTCGCGTCTGTTATGCCAGATGTCATGGAGACGGGGGATCATGTCCAGCATGCCCATGCGTCCATATTGCGTAAGTTTGGCAAAATAGGTTCCGGCAAAAAAAGGTTTTTTATCGGCTGTCATGATAATGGTCAAGGGCCAGCCACCGCTGCCCGTCATCATTGAACAGACGGTCATGTAGATATTGTCTATATCAGGGCGTTCTTCCCTGTCCACCTTGATGCAGACAAAGGTGTCGTTGAGCAGCCTGGCTACCTCTTCATCCTCAAAGGATTCCCGTTCCATGACATGGCACCAGTGACAGGTGGAATATCCTATTGATAAGAATATGGGCTTATCCTCACTGGCTGCCCGGGCAAAGGCTTCATCGGACCAGGGATACCAGTCTACAGGGTTTTCGGCATGCTGCAGGAGGTAGGGGCTTTTTTCCTTTGCAAGTCTGTTGGCCATAGCGAATCTGTCGTGACGGAGTGGAAATTGCTGTAGTGTAAAATAACATTACACATTTATGGTAAAGCGGTTATTTTTCATACTGTTCAAATTAGAAGCAAATTACAATAAAATTTCTTAAAGCAGCTAAAAGAAAATTTCAGAATATCTCCCCCAAAATTATGTATGCCGGGTGGATGCTAAAAAGAAAAGATAACCAAACCGGTGCCCATGCAAAATTACGCCTGCCTGCTGCGGAAGGCACCAGGCTTTAACCTTGACTTTGAATGGCAAGGACCTAATTTATAAGGACCTAATTTATATGGTGTATACATTCAATAAATAATTCACTAATGATTTGTTTTCAGTAAAAATCAGGGAGGATATGGTTATGACGGGGATCAATGGAAAGATTGCAGGAATTGCTGCATCAGCAGCTGTGCTGGCCATGCTTGCATCGGGATGTGCAGCGCCAAAAAGCAGTACCCCCTCACGATTCAATGAAAACTTTCGCTTTGTGCCACGCGTCCACGTTGAGGATAATTCCTTTGGGGTGACAAGCGGTGGGGAATACAGGGGCTGCAGCTACGATACCTTATACGAAGGGTACTGGTGCCCGATCCGATAGTTTATCTTTGTGAATCCTTAGGATTTTCCCGGTAAACAATACGGTAGATCCTGTCACTGTAATCATCTGACACCAGCATGGAGCCGTCCGGCATGAATTCTATATCAACAGGTCTTCCGAGGACACGATGTTTCTGCAGCCAGCCCTGGGCAAATACTTCATAACCTGCCGATCCAGAATTTTCCAGCCTTACAAGACTTATGCGATAGCCAATTGGCTCGCTCCGGTTCCAGGAGCCGTGCTCGGCTATAAAGATTACCTTGCCATATTCCGCCGGAAATTGAGCACCGGTATAAAAACGCATGCCCAGAGAAGCCACATGGGGGCCCAGTTCCTGCACAGGTCCTGTAACATCCAGGTCGCCTCTTTTTGTGCCGTATTCCGGGTCCATGAGATTCTTGCCATGCAGATACGGAAAACCAAAGTGCAGACCAGGGTTTGTGGCACGGTTTAATTCGTCCGGCGGCAGGTTATCGCCTAACATGTCACGGCCGTTGTCTGTGAACCAGAGTTCATGCGTTTCAGGGTGCCAGTCAAAACCAACGCTGTTTCTCACACCCCGGGCAAAAATCTCGAAGTCACTGCCATCCATTTTCATGCGGGTAATGGTGGCAAAAAGAGGGTCAGCGGGTTCACATACATTGCAGGGAGCCCCAATGGGCACATAGAGTTTTCCGTCCGGTCCAAACCTGATGAATTTCCAGCCGTGCCATCTTTCATGCGGCAGAGCATCAAAGACAACCTCGGGTGGGCCCGGATTGGACAACCGTTTTTCTATGTCCGTAAACTTGATGATGCGGTGAATTTCGGCGACATAAAGATCACCGTCTCGAAATGCTACGCCATTCGGCATATTGAGACCTGATGCAATGATCATGACATTATCGGCAATAAAGTCATGGTCATTATCCAGCACGGCATATACATTGCCGGCTTCACGGCTGCCGACAAAGAGGATATTGTCGGGGCTCAAGGCCATGGATCTGGCATTGGGAACATTATCTGCATAAATGCTGATTGAAAATCCCGGGGGCAGGGAGATGTTTCGCGCCAAAGTGTCATCGGACCAGCATGCTGACGCCGGAACAAGAGAAGCAAGAGTTAAAATAACCAGAGAAAAAAAATGTCTGTATGACATGGGACAGCTCCAAAATAATAAAATCAGCCTACCATTCGCCCCCCAGATATGGGTTTTCTTTTTTCTCCCTTGCCACCGTGCTTGTTTTGGAGTCACCATAATCATGACCGGGCCAGATTTTCGTTGCATCCGGAAGAACAGCGATCTTTTCGGCAAGGGAGGTAATCAATGTTGAGAAATCCCCGCCAGGGACATCCACTCTGCCGGCAGCGCCGACAAAAAGAGAATCGCCGGTAAAAAGGTTATCGTCCACATATATGCAGATGGAACCCGGTGAGTGCCCGGGCGTATGGATGATGGTCAGGGTATATTCCCCGAATGCAAGACGGTCGCCATCCTTGACCGTCCTGTCAGCCGGCGGGGAAGGGGGAAAACCCTGGCGCCTGAAATATTCCTGGGCCCCGGGATCCTGCAGCAGAAGTTCGTCAGCTTCATGCCGGACAATAGAAGCGCCGGTTGCCTCCCTGATAATTTCGTTGCCGCTGGTATGATCAGGATGGCAGTGGGTGTTGATTATGAAAAGTGGTTTTAGTGCAAGTTCATGTAATACTGCCAGCAACCGTTTTTCTTCACCGCCTGGATCGATGATCACTGCCTCCCTGGTTTCCTCACAGGCCAGGATATAGCAGAAAACCTTGTCAGCGCCTAGTTCCAGCTGCTTTATCAGCATATTGTCCCCTTCATGAATTTTGTGGCTGCAAATGGCATGTGTACTATATAGCAATACTAACTAAAAGAATAGTGTCTTAAATCGCCGGTATCTCGCTTTTTGTTTTTACCCGGGTGAGCAGCAGCATGCCGACAACAAAGAAAAAGGTAAGCGCCAGGATGGAAAGGCGGGCTGAACCTGTTACATCAACAATTACGGCAAAAACCAGCGGCCCGAAAACCGAGGCGAATTTTGCGCTGATGGCATAAAAACCGAAAAACTCAGCATGTTTGCCCTCCGGGATGAGGCTCGAAAAAAAGGAGCGGCTTACAGCCTGACTGCCCCCCAGGATTATTGCTATGATAAAACCCAGAAGCCAGAACTCCCATGCCTTATTCATAAAGTAGGCATAAATGGTGACCAGGATAAAAAGAAACAGGGCCAGGTATAACGCACGCTTGGCCCCAAATGCCTCGGCCAGGCGGCCAAAGAGCAAGGTGCCCGGCATGGCCACAAATTGGATCATCAGAAAACAGGAGAGTATGGTTGCCTGGGAGAGTCCAAGTTCTTCACGGGCAAAAATTGCCGCAACAACGATAATGGTCTGGATGCCGTCATTATAAAAGAGAAAGGCGATTAAGAAGAGGAGCAGGGCCGGATACTTCTTGATTTCAGTAAAAATTTTGAAGTAGCCGTGAATCCCTCTGTGCAGGCTATCCGGCATGATGGGGCTTGCTGCAATCCGGACATAGAGATAGGTGGGAGCTGCAAAGAGCAGCCACCAGCATCCAGTCAGTAAAAACCCGGCCCGGCTTGCCGCCCCTTTATCGGCAAAACCCAAAAATGAATATCCCTGGATCATGCCAAAGACAAGGAGCAGGGCCAAACCTCCCCCTATATATCCGTAGGCAAAACCCCGTGAGGACAAGCGGTCCAATTCATGGGCCCCGGCAAGTTTGGGTAGAAAAGCATTGTAAAAAACATTGCCCCCGGCAAAACCTATGTTGGCAAGAATAAAAAGAAGCGCGGCGAGTAAATACCGGCCCGGAGTGGCGAAAAAGAGAAGTGCGGTGGCAAGGGCGCCCGTGAGGCAGCAGGCAAAGAGAAATCGCCGATGTAAACTTAACCTGTCGGCTATACTCCCGAGATAGGGCGAAGTTACTGCAACTATCAGCATAGAGCAGGATACCGCATACCCCCACAGGGCTGTAGCCCGAAAACTGCGGCTGAATCCCGCGAAGGCTATTCGGGCTCCTTCTTCCGGCACCAGGGCAACAAAATAAACGGGCAGAACAGCAGAGAGGATTACCGTGGCAAAGGCAGAATTGGCCCAGTCATACATGCACCAGCCGAACCATGCCTGTTTTTTCGTGGGGTGGGGGTTCATGCCGATACTATCTCAATTCCGATTCCAGCCCGCAACTAAAATTTATCCTGAGCCTGCAGCCATAAGATCTGTTCATGGGATCCTGTCTTTTGGCATTGCCGGCATCATGCTAAAATCAGAATTTATTAGCACTATGAAGATTAGGAAAACAGGAAGGGTATGCAGGTAAAAGATAAAATATCACTTATCCGCAGGAAAGCTTTCCAGGGAAGCCCTCATCAAAAGGGTTTCCCTGGAAAAGGTGGCTTAATAGTATCAGTCCGTGCGATATTTGAAAGAAAGACTCACTTTGGCCCTGTAGGCCACAACCTTGTTGTCCTCGATACGCATATCGAGCGTTTTTATTTCTGCGATCCGTAAATCCTTCAAGGTTTTACCGGCTGTCTCCACGGCGTTTTTTGCTGCCTCTTCCCAGGATTTGTCGCTTGTGCCGACCAATTCGATCATTTTATAAACACTTCCGGACATTTTGCACCTCCTTTATTAAATTACAGGTATAGGACATTTTACTGTCCCCTAATATCCAATTAAAGCAGGTTTAGTATCACGCGGCCTGTATGGCGGCCCTGTAGCATGCGCTCAATAAAACTGGGGAGATCCGCCAGCCTGCATTCCTCAGCAAGCGATTCGAGGTTTTCTATACGCCACTCTCCGGCAAGTCTTTGCCAAATTTTATGTCTGAATTGTAAGGGGCACTTTGCTGAATCTATACCCAACAATGAAACGGAGCGCAATATAAATGGATAGACTGTCAGCAGCAAGTCGGGTGAAGCTACATTGCCGCAGCATGTCACAGCGCCGCCATAGGCTGTGGATTTTATAGCAGTGGCAAGGATTTCACCGCCGACAGTATCGACGACTCCGGCCCATTTCTCTTTCAGTAAAAGTTTGCCGGAGGAGTCAGTGGCCTGATGCCGCGAGATGACTTCTGCTGCTCCCAGGCGGGTTAGAAATTTTTCTGCTTCAGGTTTGCCGCTGACGGCGCAGACCTTGTAGTTTAAATGGGCCAATAAGGCGATTGCAATGGATCCGACACCGCCGGTTGCGCCGGTGACCAGCACTTTCCCCATTTCCGGGACTATGGGAAAGTTCACCAGACGTTCAACAGATTGGGCCGCGGTAAAACCGGCGGTGCCATAGATCATGCTTTCGCGCAGGGTAAGATTTTTGGGACAGGGGAGCACCCAATCTGCCGGGACGCGGATATACTGCCCAAACCCTCCCGGCATATTCATGCCGATGTCAAAGCCGGAGGCAATTACCTGGTCTCCCGGTTTAAATCCCGGGTTGCTGCTCTCCTCAACAACTCCGGCAGCATCAATACCCGGCACATGCGGGTACTTTCTGGTAACACCACGATTACCTGAAGCTGACAGGGCGTCTTTGTAGTTAAGAGAGGAGTAGTGTACCCTGATAAGCAGATCAGCTTTCGGCAGCTCTGCAATGTTTTTTGATCGAATCTCCCGCACATAGGTGTCGGGTGTGATTTCTTCAACAACCAGGGCACTGTAGGAGTCGTTTTGCATAATAAATTTTCCAGTTAAAGACTATGATCATCGCTCAAGGATTCCAGGGTTTTATTCTTTGTCCTGTTGTAGATCATGAGATCATAGCCGGCGTTTAGGATGTTTGCGGCCATTGGCTGCCCCATGATGCCAAGCCCTATGAAACCTGTTTTCTGTGACATGGAATAATCCTGAGTAATTATTTAACGGTGCAGATGCCGTGAATGGCATCGCATGCTTTATTATACAGTTTTGCCAGCCAGTCATCCCCTGGAATGATGTCATCCTTTGAGTGCTCGCATTCCGGGCATCGGTGAATTCTTGATATTTTGCGCATAATTCTCCTGGTTGAAGCCACGAAGGTGGCATGACTCCAGGTCAGGGGAGAGACTGAAAGGGGTTTGCCGCTAACAGGATGAACCTGTTCAGCCAGTACACCTGAGGGCAGGGCATGATCAGCTACCCATTGCAGAATGTGCAGGGGTTCTTCCAGGTCTTTTTCGTTTTTGGCCATACTTGTCAGGTGGTCGGCAAGCCAGAGAGTACAGATAAACCAGGGGTTACCGGCAAAGCTTGTGTCAACCCGGTGGTAGTAGTCGCCTTCATAACGGGCCAGGCCGCCCACCTCGGTTTTGAGCCATAGAGTTTCCCGCAGAGCTTTCATGGTGGCAAGTATGCGTTCGTCGTCAGCATCATAAAGACCAAAGGCAAAAAGACCCCACAGACTTGCATCAATGGTATCATCATATACCAGATTTCCTTGGCTGTTCCTGGAGACCATACGGCAGAAGCGGTTCAACTCAGGGCGCCAGAGAAACTTTGAAGCGGCATCGCGTATCTCCGAGGCCACCTGCTGATAATGATCTGCCAGGTCATCCTCCCCGAAAACCGTGCAGAAAAGGGAAGCTGCTGTGAGGCCGCCGAAAACTGTCCCGGTTGTGAAGGAGAGCATACCGCGTCTTTCTTCCCATAAATCATATGAGGCATCCGGCAATCCCGTTTCCCGGTCTCGGTAGCTGCACATGAATTCAGCAGCATTCTTTATAAGTGGACGGTAAAAAGGCTTGATAAACTCTATATCCCGGTAAATGACAAAATGATTCCACAGGGCCCAGACAACCAGAGCGGTTTCATCCTCCTGGATCGGAAGCTGCTGTTGTCCGTCTGCCTGCCAGGGGTGCCAGGAAGATGCCAGGGTGCTGTCAGGATTGTATTTGTGCAGAAAATAGCCATCCCCGCTGATTGTTCGTGCGGAAAATTCATAAAAGCGGCGGGCAATTTCAGGGTAGCCTGCAACATCCAGGGAATTGGCCACAAGTGCTCCATCCCGCGGCCAGATATAGGAGTAGGTGTCACGGTTGAACATGACAACGTCGGAATCGTTTGCGGCCAGGATTCCACCCTGGGCATCGATCTGGGTGTTGAGAATCAGCAGACTCCTCCGGTAAAGCTTGGCAACAGCAGGTGGCAGCACCTCAAGAGACAGTGCTTCTTTATGGACCCAGAGGTGCCAGTAGTCAGAGGTTCTTTTAATGAGAGAGTCAGGATCCCTTGATTTAACGCGGTGGTCAAGGCGGCGTACATCATTCCAGTTTTCTCCGGCAGCAAGCCAGTAAAAGCCTTTTGCCCGGGACATTCCCTTAATGTCAAAGTGCAGGCCAATGACAGAATCAACAGACCCCTGGGCAATGGTATTTCCGGACAGGAGGCCGTCTTCAGCATCAATGTAGGTTCCTTCCTTGCCGTTAATGTTTTTCTGTCCCACGGCAAACTGGTCCAGGCCTGGATTATTTTCAGTCTTAGCACCGATCAGAAAATAGCGGGAGCCTTTATAATGGATAATCCCCCCGGTCTGGGGGTCAAAGGCGGCAGTATCTCCGACACTGTTGCCTGATATATCCAGATTATGACTGAGAAAGAGGCGAATATGACGTTCCTGTGGCGCCATATTCTCAATAATGATTTCCCGCACATAGATATTTTCATGAAAGTCAACGACATCGCGGCACATGAGGAGGAGGGCCAGGTTCTTATGGTATAGGGACACACGGGTAACCATTGTGTCTTCCTCGTATCCCAGGTCCAGTTTCCAGTCGTCACCAATCCAGGAAAAACGGTTGTCCACCCAGATGCCGAGGCGGCAATATTCGCCCTGTACATGGTTTTCCTGGCCTACATGAGGAAAATAGAGGTCACGGATATTGTAGTGCTGATCGAAACAGATGAGGAGTTTGCCGTTTCCAACAGGTATATCTCTTGGCATTTATGCATTCCTCCCGAAGAATAGCCAAAACCAGGGTTGCATAACAATTTCTGGCAGGGCTGAAATTCTGTCTTCACCGATAAATGATCGTGATAGAGTGATTATATAATATTACTGAAAAAAAATGAAAAATCCAGTCCGACAGGGATAAAAATAATCTCCAGCTCATTTTTGCAGGTGATTAATCAGCTTCCGGTGGCCGGCCGGAAAGGCATAATCGGAAAGTTCCTCTGGCTGCACCCAGCGGTATTCCTGGGCGCCGTGGAGGGTAGGCTCACAGCTGCCATCCAGCAGGCTGCAGAAGTAGCAATGCAGGGTGACCCTGTAGATGGTGTAACTGTGCTGCACTGTAGTGATTTTTTGCAGGTTGCCGACCACAAGTTCTGTCTCTTCCAAGTATTCACGCACCAAGGCCATTTCCGGGGTTTCGCCTGGTTCCAGGCGGCCACCGGGAAATTCCCACAGGTTGGCCCAGACACCGTTTGGTTTGCGTTTCTGGATAAAGATTCTGTTGTCATACTCGAGAATACCGGTGGCCATTTCAATAAATATTGTTTTTGACGGGTGTGGCAAAACCGGCCGTGCCGCAACAAGGTCCAGGCGGTAGGCCTGGCATTGGGTCATGAGGGGACAGATTTTACAGCGGGGATTCTTGGCAAGGCAGACAAGGGCGCCAAGTTCCATCAAAGCCTGGTTGAATTCACGTGTTCGGCCTCGGGGAAGAATTTCTGCCGCCTTCTGCCAGATAAAAGCATGTGTTTTTTTGTTTTTAACCGGCGCAGCGATGTTGAAAAGCCTGGCAAAAACCCGTTCGATATTGGCATCAACCAGGGGGTACTGTTTATTGAAGGCGATGCTCATGATGGCGCCGGCTGTGTATCGGCCTATACCCGGCAGCGTAAGGAGCAGATCATGGTCTGCCGGCAGTTTACCCTTGTATTCAGCCAGAAGGATACCGGCAGTTTTAATTATATTCCTGGCCCGGGCATAGTATCCCAGGCCTTCCCAGAACTTCAGCACTTCTTCTTCACTGGCCCTGGTGATGCTGACAATATCTGGAAACCGCGATATCCACCGGTTAAAGTAAACTACTGCCCTGTCCATCTGGGTCTGCTGCAGCATGATCTCCGCGATCCAGACATGGTAGGGGTTGTATGCTTTTCTCCATGGCAGTTCCCTGGCATGTTCCTGAAACCAGGCAAGGATTTGACGTTGAAGTTTTTTCATGGTGCAGCGAAACTCTTTTTTAAGGAGGCGCGGTACGCTGCTAAAATATCAACACGTCGAGTAGCCGCAACTGACACACTGGCTGCAGCCGCCGCTGCGGCGCAGGCTAAGTTTTCCACAAGCCGGGCATGAAGAGTAGGAAGACGGTTCTTCATAGGGGTCCGGGTCTTCCTTGCCGTTGATTTCAGGGGCACAGTCATCAAGCACTTTGGCAAGGGCCGCCGGGATAGAAAAAACTCTCCCGAGGGAACTGTTAGACCATACCGAGTCTGAGGAAATATCCTCCAGGGTCCGGGCTATCTTGTTCACCAACCGGTAATCATGCTGCAGGGCAACGGAGATAACGCGGCCAAGTGATTCGCACATGCCATGGATTGTTGAACCTGACTTGGTGGTATTGATGAATACCTCCCGAACATGCTCATTTTCACCCTTGTTGGCCGTGACATATAAAGAGGCGGGCCCGCTGAACTTGAAGGTGGAGCCATAGCGCTGCGCCAGATCCGAAAAGGGGATACCCGGTTTTTCGGCGGCCTTGGCGGCAGAATCACTCAGAACCCCGGTGATGGAGGAGTCGCGGAACATGGTGATACCTTTGAGCTTGCTGTCGCGGGCGATGAACAGCATCTCCTTGATATCTTCCACGGTTGTGGTAGACGGCAGGTTAATGGTCTTGGAAACTGCGGTATGATTAAAAGTCTGACATGCCTCAAGCAGCCTGATCTGCTGGAGAGGAGTTATATTGTGGGCGGTCTGATTTTCAACCCAGTCAAGTTTGTTTTCATCATAGTCGTAAAATTCCAGAGGTACCAGGGTGAACTCTTTCCATGATCCGTCAGCATCCTTTACCCGGCGTGACTGTATCATGGAGAAGTAGGGCTCAACACCCGTACAGGCAACCCGCATCAACTGAGAAATTGAGCCGGTAGGAGCCTGGGAAGTTGTAACGGAATTATACAGTCCCCCCTGCTTTATGACCGTGTCGAATATTCTCTTGATACGTTTCTGCCAGGTGGCCTTGCGCGGCAGCTGACCGGCAAATTCCTTGGCCTCCTTGGCAATTCTGGTTACATAGTCAAGATTCCATTCACGGATCTCAAGTTTTTTACCTGTTTTTTGTTTGTAAAAGTCGGCATAATCCAGGCTGCCCTGCATTGATCCGAGCATAAGGGCAAGCTGGGTTGCCGTGGCAAATTTGGGAGCCTCAAGCTCGTCGGCATAGGAGATATCATAATAATTCATGGCATGCTGCAAACCGGTAAAGCCAATGCCAATGGGTCTGAACTTGAGGGTATTTTCCCTGATGCGTTCTATGGGCGGGAAACCACCCATATCGAGAATTTCATTACCGGCAA
>Ga0111148_1098_pt1 | contig 12331 bp, 16 predicted proteins | sample DeeMarSeWOR28_12_FD_80359 | JGI IMG/M metagenome (GOLD analysis project Ga0111148, IMG submission 80359) | Desulfobacterales bacterium SG8_35 | reverse complement strand
CATATTTGCAAAACGGAATTTGGCATCGAGTTAAGCGAATGTGGTATTTGCAGCAATTGCAATGAACCCACGTGCAACAGACATTTGTCAGCACATAAGGTTAAGAAGAAAACTTTTTACATATGCACAAAATGCATAACAAAATCAACGAATATGTGAGCCAGGGATGTCTCAATCGTACCCGAGAATAATCGCCCTGTATTCCTTTCGTATCACTTTGCTATATTCTGACGAGATAGCATTACGGAGACTGCGGAGAAACTTCATGTATTCGGTTTGCGAGGCATCTTGAACTTTTTTGTCTTTTTTTCTTTCCATTGTCTTTCCTCATGAAAGTGAAGGTTTCAGTGATCCCGGTTGATCAAGCCAACTAATTAGGTATCAGACCAATGTTGCTTTTGAATGTATGTATTTCAAGTTCCGTGCCATTGTGGTTGATTAAAAAAAATATCCATAATTTCAATATGTTATGGCATTACACCTGGGGCATGGAAGAAAGATACGTGACATTCCTGTCAAAATATCCTTACAAAATTGTAAGAATATTTACAATTTTGTAAGGAAAGGCTGTGAAAATCGGGACAGATAATAAAGGGTAGTTTATTGGTTCACTGTCATAATTAATGGGGCTGTTTTAGGGTGGCTACTGACTCCTGAAGGTTCCTATAAGCTTAAAATGACATTAAGAAATATAAATTTTGGTTAACAAATCGTTCCAGTGGGCGCGGAAAACATAACACCACTGATCTCCACGTTATACATACAAATATGCAAAAAAAAGTGAAGGATGACATCATAGGCGCGCAGCATGAATTCCATGACCGGGAATTCGCAACCGGTTGGGCTGAAAGGTTTACGCCTACACCTCCCCGTCTGGAACTTTTTAGAATTATCCTGTCTGAACTGCAATCCGGAATTCCTGAAGACGGCTGCGTCGTCGAGCTCGGCATTGGTCCGGGATACTTGGCGGGCCACATTTTGCATGCCATGCCGAAGATCAGGTACATCGGGGTGGATTTTTCTCAGCCGATGCTTGATATCGCCCGTACACGACTCCATTCCTATTCTGCAAGAATTACGTATATTCAGGCAAATCTCATACAGGACGATTGGGCAGGCATGATTTATGCACCTGTCAATGCGGTAGTTTCAACCTGGGCCTTGCACGACCTGGGCTCCCAGCAAAGCGTGGCAAAGGTTTACGCAAAATCTGCCAAAACTCTCGCTGCCGGAGGCGTATTTTTGAACGGTGACTTCATCAAGCCCGAGGGAACGGCTCATGAATTTGAACCAGGCCGCTTCGGCATAGAAAGACACCTGGAACTCTTGAGAAAGGCAGGTTTCCGCGACCCGGAATGTCTGGTCCTTCTTGAAGAAGAAAAAAAATCGCCGACACCGGCCCAAAATTATGCATGTTTCAAGGGCATCAAGTAAGAAATGCACATTAGCAAAGCCTTCAGGAAGACACGGCTACGAACGGGCCTGCGCCGCTGCAAGTTACATTTGAAGGGCACGGCAGGTGAAGATAAATGCGGTGATGCAGACGCGAAATTCTTTACGTAGAAATGCGAAAATCAGTCACAATCATCATCTTGATGCTGGTGGTGGTGCCACTGGCTATAGCGGCGACAATTATCGCCCATCCGTTCTGGAGATGGTTCGAGCTTTCCACCGGTATCGAGTCATACGGCCATTCCGGTCCAGCCGAATGGTGCTATGTCTTTGACTATGCAGTGTTTGTCTTGATAGCTGCATTCATCGTTTTAAAAACAGGAGCACAAAAAAGCACTGACAGGGATAATAAGCCATCGAACAAGGCGCTGTAGCCGAATGGCAGGCATCCAAGATAAAACGTCAAATTGAATATAACCGCAAGGCTGCTTGAAGCCGCCACATTATGGTAAGGAAATGCCCATGAAGAACTTTACGAACACCTCTGGCAGGATAATTACTGGTCTGTTGGCAGCAATGGTTTTCCTGGCTGCTTTTTACGGCTGCACCCGGGATAAATGGGGACATTTTGAAGGGGAGGTCGTAGTAAAAATGCTGGAGGACGGCCGTAACATGCTGCTGCTCCAGGATTTTGCCTATGTTGACCCGAAGGGTAAGAAATGGGTGTCCCCAAAAGATTCCGTTATCAACGGCGCCTCTATTCCCCAGCCTTTCTGGAGCATTATCTGAGGGCCCTTTGAAGGGAAGTACCGACAGGCATCCGTTGTTCATGACACCGAATGCCTGCGCAACAAAAACGAAAAGGAGGAATCCTGGCAGGATGTGCACAAAATGTTCTACCAGGCCTGCCGCTGCGGGGGAGTCGCGGAATTCAAGGCAAAGTTCATGTACTGGGCCGTCTTTCATTTCGGGCCGCGCTGGTCCGGTGGAGTGCCGGGAGAAATCGAGATTGACGGTTTTGATCCTGTCCCCATTGACAAGCAGATCGTTACCCTCGTCCGCAACGGCAAGGTTTCTTCAAGTGCGGTCTACTCCACTGACAAGGTTCTGGCGCGGGCCGACCTTATGACCCGGATTCATGACGAAAAAAACAAACTGCATGCAGCCAGGACGGATTTAAAAGCAACTGGTAACTTCATGACCGTATTGAAGCTTCAGGAAAGGGACCTTGAAGGTCTGCTGCAGGAGATACAGGCAGAAAAAGACAGGGCGGAAGGGGAACACCTGCTCAGAATGGTTGAGAAGAAGGAGGCAACTGCGTTAAGCCGGCTTAACAGTGTCAGGGAAAATTTAAGGGAAAAGGAAACGGAACTGCTAAACAGGGAAAATACAATCGAGACGACCAGGATACGGCTGGCAGAACTTGAAGCAATGAAACAACCTGATGAGGAGCTGGTGGACATAGCCCTGGTGGCCGGGCAGGTCGAAAAGTACATAACCCGGAAAAAACTTTCTCTTTCCGACATAGAATCACTGCAGCTTGAAGAGGCGCTTAAATAGGAGAGACAGTGAAAAGGCCTATCAGGAAAATCATTACTGCGGCGGTCTTTCTGCTCCTGATCCCGGTCACCTCCCTGCATGCCGGGGACCAAAGAATCATGGTAGTGAATGACCGGGCAGGTTACCCCTTAAGTGATGCCGAGATCCTGCTCATCCCCATCAGGTACCAGTTCAGTCCCGCTGATACGATCAGTCTGTGGCGCAGGGAAATACGCAGCCAAACAGATGCGCAGGGAGGCTTTGTTGTTCAGGATTCGGATTTTCTGCATCCGACCCGTTCCGGAAGGGCCACTGAGGTCACTGTCCGCGTATGCAAGGAGGGCTATTGGCCGGTAATCGATACCTTAAAGGCCAAAATGGTTTTCATCTCTTTTCTGAAACCTTCCGATCTGCCGCAGGAATACAGGCTAAAAAAGGCAACGGCCGAAGAATACATGTCAGGAGATTATTTCCGGGCTCTTCGCCTGTGCCCTGAGACAGAAGAGAAGAAACTGTATGTCGAGGACTTTATTCCTGCGGAGGCACAGCGTCTCACAAAGGATATCCTCGCGGAAGACCCGCAAATTATCGTCAAGATACTGGGGGAAATTCCGGATTCGCCGATAATGACAAGCGGCGGGCCCTATACTGAAGAGGTGTTGGCCGCAACGGGCAAGATCCTGACCCACAAAGATCCTGCTGCCCGCAGAGCTGCATGCATGGTCCTGGCCGACTTCCGCACTCCGCCGCTGTCCAAGGAAATCATGGGGGATCTCCTGCTGCTCCTGGATGATCCTTCTGCCGAGGTCCGGACTGCAGCCGGGGAAGCTGTTGTCATGCACGGCAACGAAGCGGTCACCTTCTTCAAACCCTCAATTCTCGCCTTAGTGCGCCGCCCTGAACCGGGGATGCAGAATACAGCCATGAGGGCCATAGCGAAATATTCGAAGTACCGGCAGAGTGCACGCAATCGCGGGGGGGAGGATTCCGACATTGTTGCAGCCTTGCGCAAGGTATTATATGAGACCCCCGATGCAGGGCAGATCAATACGCTGCTCTTCGCCCTCGGCAATCTGGGGCATGAAAAATATTTCCAGGACCTGGAGTATTTATACGCCAATCCGGACCCGCGCATTCAGCAGAATGTGCTCACCATGATGCGATTCAAATCCACCTTAGCGGAAAGAGAAAAAGCCCTGCCCTATTTCATTAAAAGCCTGCAAAGCCAGGATGCCAGCGTGCGCTATGCTGCCGTAGCCGGCATTGACGCTTTTGGCGACAGATCGCACATAAGCGCCCTGAAAAATCTGCTGCAAACCGAAAAAGTGCCCAATGTCAAAAAATTCACCAGGGATACGATCTCACACCTGGAGAAAAAATAGAGGGCGGGCATAGATACAGTGCAAATGATACGTCCGGCCCTGCCCCCGATCTCTTCTGCCCCTATTTTTTATGCAATCATGAGAGATTTATTGTATTTTAAATGCGTTAAACACGGGGGACGTGAACCATTACGTCAATGAGGCTGTCTAACAGTATATTGCAGGTAAAATAAAAGGATAAGAGCAATGGGTATACAGTTTTTATGGGACAATACATACACCATAGGAAACCCCGATCTAGACCAGCAGCATAAAAGAATATTTGAACTTGCCAATTCGCTTCCGGAAGTGCTGGACGAAAGAGATATAAAACAGATTATCTGGCGCATGTTCAAACACGTGCATGAACATTTTGTCGACGAAGAGAAGATGATGAAGGAAATCGGCTATCCGCAGCTTGCCGAACACAGGAAAATCCATGATGAATTGATCACCAGGCTCAGTGATATAAGCACGCGTTCATTTGATGACGATCAAGCGGTATACGAATTCAAGAAATTCATTTATGACTGGATCATTGAACATATTATGAATGTTGACAAAGGCTACTTCCGTTTCGCCCAGGAGAAGCAAGGCAATAACAGATGAAAATATCAGCACTTTGCTTTCTGTTATTCTTCTTTCCGCTCATGGCGGCGTATGCCGGGGAAGCCGATGTTGTTAAAGCCGAGGCTGAAAAGCTTGCTGACGGGACCTACCGCTTTGACGTCACGGTGTCACACAATGATGAGGGCTGGGACCATTACGCCGACAAGTGGGATGTGCTGGCTCCGGACGGCGAGGTTCTGGGGACACGGACCCTTTACCACCCCCATGTCGATGAACAGCCCTTTACCCGCAGTCTCTCCGGGGTAATGATTCCCGGAGAGATCAATAGCGTCACCATACGGGCCCACGATTCGGTGCACGAATACGGCGGCAAAGCCGTCACGCTTGATCTGCCGTAAAAGATTCCTCCCTTGCCTCTTTACGACTTATGCATGATAGTTTCATACAGAAGACGAATCCAGAAAATGGAGGTGGCCTATGTCAGAAGCAGTCCGCATCTCTGCTGAAGAAACCCGGCAAAAGGTAGCGGCCGGCCTGGCCCTGCTTGTCTGCGCCTATGCAGATTATGCAAAGTTCACCCAGTATCATCTTGAAGGCGCCATACCCCTCTCTGATCTCCATGCCAGGGAAGGCAAACTAGCCAAGGACCAGGAAATAGTCTTTTACTGAAACTGAAGGAATGAAAACAGCGCTGCCAGGCTGGCAGATGAATACAGCGGAAAAGGTTTCACCAATAGCAAGGCCTTGAAGGATGGTGTTGAAGGCTGGAAGAAGGCCGGCTTCCCCTTTCTTTAGCAGATAAATGGAGCTTCCGGTATCCCCGGCGCGCAACAACCCGTAGCAAACGATCCTGAAAGTTACCATTGCCTCCAGTCCGGCCAAACGGACAGTCATGCAATTACCGCATAATGTATGGTTGCATAATCCTGTTTGTGCTACTATCATATTATACTACAATGTAGAAGCATTAAGCGGTCCGATCAGGAAATAGTGATAATTGTTTGACTGCACAGGAGGCATACCTTGTTCGGTTTGCTGAAAAAGAAAAAGGGGTCAGGCGGTTGACCGCCTCCAGGTCAGACTGGCGGTCGTCAGCAGAATTGCGGCAATGCAGATGATGCAGGTATGTCATCCCCACCTCATCCCCAAGAGATACAGGATGCCGTCAGGCGGAAATACGCGCAGGTGGCCATATCCTCCGAGGGAAAATTTGCGTATCCCACAGGCAGACCCGGCGCCGAAGCCCTGGGCTATGATCCGACATTTATCCAGGAAGCGCCACCATCTCTTCTGAATTCCTTTTGCGGCGTAGGCAACCCTTTTTCCCTGGAGATGGTACCACCCGGGAGCAGTGTGCTTGATGTAGGCTGCGGTGCGGGATTTGATTTGTATGTTGCCAGGCGCCTGGCAGGAGAGTCCGGCAGGGTTTGCGGCATTGACCTCACCAGGGAAATGGTTGACCGTGCCCGCAGGGGTTTGGCCGCCGCAGGCATGAACAGCATCGAAATAGTTCACATATCCACGGAAGAGATACCTTACAACAACAGTACCTTTGATACTGTCATATCAAACGGTGTTATCAACCTGTCTCCCTGCAAGCAGGAACTTTTCCGGGAAATATTCAGGGTCATGAAAAACGGGGGCAGACTGCAGTTTGCCGATGTTGTCCTGGAAAAGGAACTGCCCGGCTCGCTGGCCGGCAGTCCCGAGGCCTGGTCGCAATGAATAGGCGGCACGGTCCCGGTCCGGGACCAGCTGGAACTCATGAAACAGGCCGGTTTCTCAAATGTTGAGTGTCCAGGCAAAACCGGCTTCAAAACCTCGCAGTTCACGGTTGGAGCCCTTTTCAGGGCGGCTAAAATAGCATGAACGCCGAGGCAAAAAGTTCAACCCCACAAATCAAGGCGCTTCTTTTTGTCATTTTTATCGCAGCGGCAATCCTTGTTTTCCGCTTCACCCCCCTCAGGCAATACCTTCATCCGCAGGCGCTGAAAGATCTTTTTGCCGGCAGCGGTCCCCTGGCCCCCTTTCTTTTCATCCTGGCTTACGGAATCGGCATCTGTCTCTTTCTGCCGGCCACGCTTTTTACCGGGCTCGGGGCCCTGCTGTTCGGGGCTTTCTTCGGCTTCATCTATAATGTAACCGGGGCAATGCTGGGAGCCTCGGGCGCATTTTTTATCGGCCGTTATCTGGGCCGGGATTTTGCCGCTTCCCTTATCGGCGACCGCCTGGCAAAATACGATGCCAAAATCGCTGACAATGGTTTTGCCGTCACTCTCTACCTGCGCCTGGTTTTCTTCCCTTTTACCCCTTTGAATTTCGGCATGGCCCTTACACGGATATCCTTTGCCCGCTATTTCTGGGGTACATTTTTCGGCATTCTTGCAGGCGGTTTTGTCATGACATTCTTTTTTGCTACCATATCCGAAGTCTGGAGCAACGGGCAGTGGGAGAAATTGTGGGGCTGGAAAAGCCTTCTCTCCCTGACCTTATTTGTTGCTTCTTTTTTTATACCAGGAGTTGTCAGGCACTTTAAGCCTGATATTTAGCACAGTTTCAAAATGAAGCCGGAACCGGGAATAAACTTGAAATTATTCAGCCTGACATCGTTTCGCTAAATGTCTTTGTGGCCTTTGACAACAGCTATTAAATTAAGGGCACAGACGAAACTGTACAAGATGACAAGAACGTTTCAGCCGAAAATATCAGGTCAATTAGCCTGCCTGATATCATGTTATACCTGCTAAACGAGGGAGAACGAAATGAAAATTACCGGACGAAAAGTGATACGGGCATGTGTTGTGATACTCTTTGCATTAGCCCTTGTTTCAATTCATTCATTAAGGATATTTGCAGATTCCGAACCTGAATATAGATCAAAATATAGAGGACAGGAAAAAAGGGAGATAAAAACTTTATCAAATGAAGATATTAATGAATTAAGGGCCGGAGCAGGCTGGGGCCTGGCAAAGGCTGCCGAACTAAACGGACTTCCCGGACCGAAGCATGTCCTGGAAATGAAAAAGGAGCTCAAACTGACCGCTGAGCAGGAAAGAATGATAACCGCTTTATTTACAGAAATGAATAAAGAGGCGATTGCATTAGGCAATGAATTCATTGCGTATGAGAGGGAACTCAATAAGCGCTTCGCAGAAAGAAATATTGACGAGAAAATTTTAGATGAATTGCTGACAAAAATATCAGAAACATACAAATCGCTCCGCTACACCCATTTATCTGCACATCTGAAGACCCCTGGTATTCTGACCGAGGATCAGATTAAGAAATATAATACATTAAGGGGCTACTCATCTGAAGACCCCTGTATAAATGTTCCAAAGGGTCATGACCCGGTAATGTGGCGTAAACATAATAATTGCGACTAGTTGCCTGCATAACAAGGCGCTGTGGCTGACATGACACGGCAGATATGTCAAGGTACACAGGTCAGAAATATTAAAATTTCGTGCTCGGTCTGAAATAAGTTTTCAATTTGGTCCACGAATTATTTAGGCAGAAATTATTTACAGAAAATTCCTGTTGTGATTTTTGCGCTGAAGCTGAGGTGGGCTTAATCCCCTTCCAAAGGAGGCTTTCCATGAGAAACACCCTGACATCCGCCATCCTGCTGGCTGCCCTGTTAATACCAACGCTGAGCCTGGCCACCCCGGGTATCCTCAAAATGTTCCTTGCAAAATATCCGGCAGCTGAAGGCAGCCAGCTGTCAAGCTGCCGTACCTGCCACCTGCCGGCCCAGGAAAATTGTCTGAACAGCTATGCCTTGTCCCTGAAAGAAAACGGGCTGGATTTCAGCCTCATCGAAAAGGCTGACAGCGACGGCGATACGGTGAGCAATATCGCTGAGATAACGGCCGGACAGCTGCCCGGATCACAGGCCCAGGCGGACGAAGTATTCCTGTTTACCAACCGGATCGGAGCCATCACCTTCAACCATGAAAAGCATTCTTTGGCAGACCCTTACCTGTCCAGGGGCAAGTGCGACAACTGCCACAGTGAAGAAAAATTTCCCAGAAGATTCGATGACAATGTATCCTGGCAGAAGGTTGCTCATCCCCTCTGTAAGGGCTGCCATAAAGAATCGGGCAGTGAGAACGCTCCAACGAACTGTTTTAAATGTCATGACAAGTCAAGGAAAGGCTAACCGGTAAGCACGTTGAGATAATCCGGACATATCGCAGCCAGGCCAGGGCATGGCATAGTTAAGTATGCAGCATATCCTACTTGTAATGGGCCCGGTAGCCCCCCGGGATGCCTCGCGGGGACAGGACAATCTGCCAGAGTTGATTGGCCCTGGCTCGAAATGAACCGGCACAGGAGAGCAGGTAATACTTCCACATCCGGAAAAAGCGTTCATCGTATTCTTTCCGTAATGAGTGCCAGCTGTTTTTAAAATTCTCATACCAGTGCATGAGGGTCTTATCATAATCGGCGCCGAAAGCATGCCAGTCCTCCAGGACAAATACCCCTTCGATGGCGGCACTGATCTGTTTTGCCGACGGCAGCATGGAATTGGGAAAGATATACTTTTGGATCCAGCTGTCAGTGTTCTTCTGTGAACGGTTGCTGCCGATTGTGTGCAGGAGAAAGAGGCCGTCGTCTTTCAGAAGCCTGCAGACTTTTTCCATGAATGTCCTGTAGTTCTTGTAGCCCACATGTTCGAACATGCCCAGGGAAAGGACGCGGTCAAAGGTATCGTTGAGGTTGCGGTAATCCTGCAGGCGGATCTTCACGGGCAGACCTGCGCAGCGCTGCCTGGCCAGGGCGGCCTGCTCCCTTGAAATGGTGATGCCCAGGACTTCAACACCGTAATTCTGCGCGGCAAATTCCGCCATGCCGCCCCAGCCGCAGCCAATGTCAAGCACGCGCATGCCCGGTTTCAGTTCAAGTTTGCGGCAAACCATGTCGAGCTTGGCCTCCTGGGCCTGGTCCAGGGATTCGACGTTCTTCCAGAAAGCGCAGCTGTAGATCATACGTTTGTCCAGCATGCACTCGTATAAATCATTGCCGATATCATAATGTTTTTTGCCCACAGCATAGGATCGTTTCTGGCATTGCAGGTTCAGAATCAATGCCTGCAGATAACAGAAGAAATCCTGCAGTGAAAGGATTTTGTTCTGGAGATTGGCCTTGAGGGCCCGGCTGAAGAACTCATCAACCTGTGCTGCATCCCACCAGCCATCCATCAATGTCGGCAAGTGACAGGATATGCTCGATACGATCGTGCAATTTTTTCTTCGGCCTGTAAAGGGCCACAGAGTGCTGCATATCTCGTTACCTCTTGAAAGAAAAAATCAGCGAATTGTAAAAGAGTTGCAGATAAAATTACCAAGTTGAAAAAAAAATTCAAGTGGGCAAATTTTTTTCTGCATAAAGGCCGGTAATATTGCCTTTGCATGACTTTGTTTCAGGCGGAATTTTGTAATCCGGAAAACCAGGCGATGTATTTGTTGGTGAGATTGGGCCAGGAAAACGGGTTCGTCAAAGCTATGGTTTCTGCCCGGTCAAATTCGCCCGGATATTCAAGAAGCGCTTGCAGCCTGCTGTACAATTCGCCACCCGCATAAAGATATTGTGCCGGAAAAAGTTCTGGGTAGGATAAACGGTCGGGAAGCAGGGGGATACAGCCGGCCCGAACCGCCTCAATGACGGAGATGCCGTAGAACTCATGTTTGGCGGTTGAAACCACGATATCTCCCCGGGCAAGTTGGCGCGCATATTCCTCCCTGGATTCGACAAAGCCGCAGTGCAGGATATTCTTACGGAGTTTGTCCTGTGCTGCAGAAAAAACAGCCGGCTTTCTCCTGAAAGACTGGCCCAGGATAATCAGCCTGAAGTCCAGGCCGTTTGCAGCAAGTTCAAAAAGGGTCTTGAAAAAGTATTTCGGGTTTTTGTCATGCTCCCAGCGGTGATTCCAGACAATGACCGGCGGCCCTGATTTTTTTCTTTGTTTTTCTGCGACTCTGTCAATGTGGCTGAAATCCAAGCCGGGAAATAAAATCGAGGACCTGGTTCTGATTTTTTCCATGACCCCTTCAAGTTTCATATCAGGACATATCCTCAGTATCTGTTCAACACCCTCCTGAAAAGTCTGCATATTATAGCCGGTGTTGAATGCCGCCTTGTCAGAGGCCAGTATCGTTGTGAGGTTTGTAAGGCCGAAATGGAAATCCCGCTCATCCTCTTTTTGAACCGGGTAGGCAAACTGGTTTTCATGAAAGTAGGTGTAGATCGGCAGGCTTCCCACGGCAGGCGGCAACAGTGAGCGCAGGACGGCGACATCGACAAAGGACGAGCAGAAGATTGCATCAATTTTTGTTTTCGCAGAAATTGTTCCTATTCTGTCGACAAAATAGGGCGCGGCCAGCCGCATGCGCCATTTCCATTTCCTGGCCGGCAGGGTCAGCAGGATAAAATCCAAGGGCACATGGGTCTGCAGGCCATGGAGAAATGTTTTATGAGAGCCGCCGTAGTACGGTTCAAGAACCAGGATCTTCACGTTTACTTCCCTGAATGATAAGGTTATGCAATTCATCCACCTCCAGAGAAAAAGAAGCCGGGAGCAGTATGGTCGTATAGTTGTCAACAACCAGCGCCGGTCCTGCAAGGGATAGCCCGGGTGCCATGTCTGCCCGCTTGAATACCGGGGTTTTCACCGGCGTATGGGCAAAATGGACTGGCTGTTCACTGAATGGCCTGATCTTTTGGCGTGCAGCCTTTTTTTGCCGGGGCAGTGCCTGTTTTCTGCGCTTCACTTTCACCGCGCACTGTATTGAAACCAGTTCAAGGGGCGCATTCTGCAGCCTGTAGCCGAAATTGTGTTCGTGGGCCTGATGAAACAATTCGATGAAGTTTTTTTCGTATGGTATGGCAAGTTCATACGATTGTCCGCGGTAGCGCAGATTCAGAAACCTGGAAACATCCAGTCCGGATGACTCTCCATTTCTGCAAAGAGTTTTTGCCTCGGCAACCCCCTTAGCGACAAGAGTTTTCATGCTATCGTCAAGGACAGGGCTCTCTAATTCTTCGCCGCGCAGGAAAAGGGCCTGCATATAATCAAGGGTCGGCTCGGCAAAGACCATGCCCTGGGCAGACAGGATACCGGCACGGGCCGGGATGACAATTTTCTGAATGGCTAATTCCCGGACCAGTTCACAGCAGTGCAGGCCGGAAGCTCCGCCAAAGGCAAAAAGGCTGAACTCCTTGGGATCGTATCCCCTTTCAAGGGAAACGGCACGAATAGCTTTTGCCATGCTGGCATTGACGATGCGGATTATGCCAAGAGCAGCGGCCACAGGATCAAGCCCCAGCTCCTTTGCCATCTTCCGCATGGCAGCATCAACCTGCTTTTTCTGCAGCTGCATGGCACCGCCCATGAAGTGCTGAGGCAGCAGGCGGCCAAGAAAAAGATTGGCATCGGTTACGGTCAGTTTTCTGCCGCCGACACCATA
>Ga0111148_1068_pt1 | contig 12522 bp, 10 predicted proteins | sample DeeMarSeWOR28_12_FD_80359 | JGI IMG/M metagenome (GOLD analysis project Ga0111148, IMG submission 80359) | Desulfobacterales bacterium SG8_35 | reverse complement strand
CTTTACGGAAAAACCACCAGCTGGGCAGGCCCAGGCCGACAGTGATCAGGGCGGAATAGATGATGGGCAGCAGGTCCGGTTCATTATAATATATGGAGCAGATTGCCGGCAGGAACATAGAACTGCCGGTAACAATTAATAAAAGCCCCAGTACATGTGCGATTGATGTGTAATGCATAGACAACCAGAGTGGGCTTCAGCCGGACCGGAGTTTGTACAATAATACTCCTATTGTGCTATAAGGACAGTTAAAAGGGCATCCGCTGAGGTACGGTCTTCCTCCTGTTCAAGGTTTCCTTAAATATCCCTTAATTTGCTGGAAGTCAAGACCAACCATATCATGTTCCCTGATTTCCTGCCTTGAATTCAACAGGTTAGGCCAAGAGAATAAGTCAATGACAAGGAAGGCTTGACAAAAAATGTCAAAGAACCACTAATCCTTGATAAAAAGAATTTTACAAATTAGAAAAAAGATTCCGGCTATTTTTCCAAAAAGCTGTCTCTATTTAAATTGGCAAGTGAAGAACACCAAGTCTTTTTTGCGACGGGAGTGTAATATTTTTTTCATTAATCGTAAGGAAAGGCTGATCGCCTTATAAGGTACATGGTACACAATGGCCATTGATATCGATTATTTTCTGAATAGACTTGCAGAGGAAGTCCTTGACTACCGGGTGCCGGTGGTTGACCTGATCGCGGTACAGACCAAAGATCCTTTCCGGATACTGGTGACCACCATTCTTTCTGCCCGCACCAAGGATGAAACTACTGCCAAGGCGGCAGCTAAACTTTTCAAAAAGGCTCCGGACCTAGCAGGTCTCTCCCGGCTTGACGAACAAACCATTGCCAAACTTATATATCCGGTAGGATTCTATAAAAACAAGGCCAGGTTCCTTAAAGAGCTGCCTGCTGCACTTGAAAATCGCGGCGGCGTGATTCCAGATACTGTTGAGGAGCTTACAAGGCTGCCGGGGGTAGGAAGAAAAACGGCGAACCTGGTTGTGGCAGTGGCCTTCAACAAGCCCGCGGTCTGTGTTGACACCCATGTCCACAGGATCATGAATATCTGGGGCTATGTACAGACAAAAACCCCTTTTAAGACCGAAATGGCCCTGCGGCAGAAACTGCCTGAAAAATACTGGCTCCGCTTCAACTCTATACTGGTTGCATATGGCCAGGCTGTCTGCAAGCCTGTGCGACCCCACTGCGACCGCTGTGTCATAGAAAAAGATTGCCCTAAAATTGGCGTAAGCCCAAGAAAATTGCCTTTCAGGAATAAAAAAATGAAAGAAAACCCTATAAAAAAACTTATTTCATGGAATGTCAACGGCTTGCGCGCCGCTGAAAAAAAAGGTTTTGTCGATATCCTGCATGAACTTGATGCTGATGTTTTCTGTCTGCAGGAAATCAAGGCCATGCCCGAGCAGCTGCCCAAAACTCTTACACATATAGATGGGTATAATGCTTACTGGTACCCGGCTAAGCGCAAAGGCTATGCCGGGGTCTGCACCTATAGCAAAAAAGAGCCATTGAACATGCTCTACGGCATGGATATCGCCGAATATGACGGGGAGGGCCGGGTGCTCACCCTGGAGTTTGACGACTATTTCCTGGTCAATGCCTATTTTCCAAATGCCCAGCCGGGACTGGCAAGACTTGACTACAAGCTTGCCTTTAACCGCGATATCCATAATTTCGTTGACAGGCTGGCAGAAAAAAAAACCGTTGTCATCTGCGGCGACTTCAACGTCGCCCATAAGCCCATAGACCTGGCAAATCCCAAGCAGAACGAGAAAAATCCAGGCTATTCTCTGCCGGAAAGGGAATGGATGGATACCTTTATCGGTGCCGGCTATATTGATACCTTCCGCAAATTTAACCAGGATCCGGAACAATACACCTGGTGGAGCTACCGCTTCAATGCCAGGGCAAAAAACATCGGCTGGAGGATTGATTACTTCTGTGTGGACCCGGCCAGCGAGGGCCGGGTAAAAGATGCAGCTATTCTGGACAATATTCTTGGTTCAGATCATTGTCCGATCAGTCTGGATTTTTCGTGAGAAATTATTTTTTCCAGAATGAGGGGTAGAGAATGGCAAGAGCAGAAAACATCTCCAGCCTGCCGACCATCATATTCCAGCTCAGGAACCATTTGCCGACATCAGAGATAAAAGCATAGTTTTCAGATGGGCCGACTTTTCCGAAGCCTGGGCCGATATTCATCAACGTTGCTATCACCGAACTCATGGCAGTTACATAATCCATGCTGTCAGTCATTACCATGAAACAGCCGCCGAGCAGCACCATAAAAATATTGATAATGAAGTAGCAGATGGCAAAGTTTATTATCGTGGTGTCTATCTGTTTCTGGTTAATACGTAATGATGTAACCGTTAATGGTTGAGAAAAGTTTTTGCGAATAAAATTGTGGATGAATTTTATGACAATGACAAAATAGACTATTTTGATGCCGCTGCCGGTTGATCCTGCACTGGGGCCAATAAAACAGACAGCGTACAGGAACATTTGGGCTGCCTGCGGCCACTGTTCGTAATCAGCCGTTCCAAAACCGGTCGTGGTCAAAAGAGATATCACTTGAAAGGAGCCATACCTGAGAGATTCAATAATCGAGCCGAACATATTGGCCTGCCAGAGAATCAGCGATACTACTGCACAGAAAAAAAGCGCTACAGCAGCATACCACCAGAATTCAGTATTTATTCTTAATGCTTTCCAGTCCCCGTTAAGTGCCTGATAAAAAAGTATGAAGTTAATGCCACCCAGAAACATGAACAGGGTGATCACCCAGTCAAAATAGGCGTTGCTGTAGTACCCGATCCCGGCATTTTTAGGGGAATACCCTGAAGTGGATATAGTGCCGAAGGCATGACACATGGAGTCAAAAAGAGACATACCCCCCAGGGTTAACAGGAGCGTTTCGATAATGTTAAGCCCTAGGTATATAGCCCAGAGCAGGATGATAGTGTCTTTGGTCCGGACTTTGAATTTTTCCTTGGTTACTGCCTGTCCAGGGCTTGCATCAGCTCTAAAGATTCGGAGGCCGCCCATGCCTTTAGGAAGAAAGATGATGGCCAGGGTCAAAAAACCCATCCCCCCCAGCAGGTGGGTCTCACTGCGCCAAAACAAAAGTCCGTGGGGAACCGATTCAATATCGGTGAGAATGGTTGCACCAGTAGTGGTGTAACCGGACATCATTTCAAAAAAAGCATCCGTAAAAGATGGAATTGATCCTTGGATCATGAAAGGAAGCGCCGAAGCTGCAGAGACCACGAACCAGCCAAAGACAGCAATAATAATGCTGTCTTTAATATTTAATTCATTCTGTTTGCGGAAATACCACCATATCGGCAGCCCGAGAGATATGATAATGAGAGCTGAGTAGATGATCGGCAAAAAGTCATTTTCATGGTAATAAATTGAACTGATTGCCGGGAGAAACATGGAACTGCCTGTCACTACCAGGAGGAGTCCCAGGACATGAAAAATAGATCGGTAATGCATTGTTCTTATGTTGTCAAAAGCAACATTAGCAAATTATCAAAACATACCTGACTTTCAGAAGTGCATGGAAGATCTGAAGACTAAAAGGGGCCGTATCATAAGCCAATTACTCTGGTGAGGAGGAATATAGTTAACTAAATGATACGGCCCCAAGTGTATTTTAAAAATTTTAATGTACGACCAGCACCGGACAAGAGGCATAGCCTATGGTTCTTTCCGTAACGCTGCCCATCAGGAAACGCTGCAGCCCTTTCTTGCCATGTGAGCCCATAACGATCATATCAATTCCATTATTTTGTGCCAGATTAGTAATGGCTTCGTATGCCTCACCTTCCTTGACCACAGTATTAATCCCGATACCGGCGTCCCTGCCTTTTTGGGCAATTGTTGCAAGTTTATTCTTCGCTTTGCCAATCAGGTCCTCAACTACGCCCGGTGCCAAGGCTAAGTATTCATCGTTCGTATAAACCACGGATATTGCCGTCAGACTTGCCGACTTCTCTTTTGCAAGTTCTATCGCTCTATCTACAGCTGCTTCACAGCTCGGTGAGCCATCGGTTGCGAGGAGGATATTTTTACGGCTCAGCATGGTGCCTTCAGGAACTACGAGAACATCCTTCAGGGTATAGCCGATCACCCTTGCTGTAACACTTCCGACCAGTTCCCTTTCAAGCTGGTGCTGTCCCCGGCGCCCCATGACGATGAGGTCGCAGTTTTCATCATCAGCTACATGGACGATTTTCTCATACGGTTCTCCCTGGGTCATATTGGTCAAAATGTGCACATCCTCATGATCTGCAATTTCCTGGGCCTCTGCCAGAAGCTTTTTCCCGGGGCCTTCTATGGTTTCCTTAATATTGGAAACTCCGACAAGTTCAAGTTCCCCAGTATATCCAGGTAAAACGCTGAGCACCTTAATCCAGCTTTTATCCTCTTTTGCCAGATGGGTTGCAACGGCCAGTCCATTTCTGGCCGATGCAGAACCATCATAGGCGACAAGGATTTTTCTATAATTAGCCATGGGAGATAATCTCCTCGCGCCGTTTTTCAAGCTTGGCCTGGGCCATTCCTCTCATCATGGCTACTGTAATGATCAAGCCTGCTGAAGCAAGGGCTGCCACCAGGGCCCAGAAGCTGACTTGCCCGAGGGTGTGGGAAAGCTGCGGTTTAAGGGGTGCAAGCAGGTTCAAGTCTGCCAGGTAACCGGGTATCTTTGCCCCGCGGCTGACAGCGACTATCAGCATGGTGGAAGCCATAACGAGTTTGATCATATAGTCTTTCACATAGGTGGTACCAAGGGCGCCGAGCTGGACGCCGATCAACGAGCCGGCCAGAATAAGCAGGGTAAGGCGAATATCAATCAGGCCGCTTAAACCCCACTGGATGGAGCCCCATGCCCCCATGATAAAGGCAATGATCAGTTCTGTGGCTGAGGCAACTACTGCAGAGGCGCCACATACGTAAATCATGCCGGGAACACCGATAAAACCTCCCACGGCGATGGTTGCGGCCAGCATACCGGTAAATAATCCCACCGGGATAGTAACCCAGGCGGAAAGAGTTATCTTGGCCACCTTAAAATGAATCATGGGGGGTATTTTTATTTGCTGCATACGCAAAGCCAGCTTGGAGGTCTTGGCTTCTTCGCCGCCCTTGGAAAGCTTGTAGGCGTCATACAGGACATAGCCTCCAACAAAAACCAGAACTATCATGAAGATAAAACTTACGTATAAGTTTGAGCCGGCATTGCCAAAATGATTGAGTATGTACTTCTGGATTTTGATGCCAATCTGTACGCCGATAATGGCCGTTGCTGCCATAACCAGCCCCAGCTTGATATCTGCCTGGCCGTATTTATAGCGTTTATATGCTCCTACCATGGCCTTGGGGAACTTGTGGCACATGTTGCTGGCCACTGCAATCGCCCCGGGGACACCCAGTGTCATCATGGCAGGGGTCAGGACAAAGGCACCGCCAGAGCCGATAAAACCGCTCAGAAGACCCCCGATAAGTCCGATGATCAGAAGGGAAATAATCTTAGAGACTTTCATGTCCATGAACATAATGTCAATGCTCTTGATGACATTTTCACCCGCATGTTTGTCAAGGCTTACCATTACCTTTTTATTTACCCTGACATCACCGGGTTTCATTGCCGCGCCCAGGACAAGCTGCATCGTCTCTTCGCTGCCGGCTTTTTTGAAAGCAGCAGTGCGTGCGCCATCATCTACACTGAGAAATACACCCTTCAGGACATCCTTAGGAGGGGGCCCGCCGGCAAAGGCGGGTGAAACCATGGGCAATATGAGAAAAATCCCGAGTATAATGAGTAATAATTTTTTCATTTCTAGTAGCTCCTTATCTATATGATTTCTTTTACTTTTTATTTTTTTGCCTCGATACCGAGAACAGTCAGTAAATTGCTGGCAAATGCGCCGTGGACAAACGAAAAGATTAATGCCGTCACAACAGGATATGCTGCATGCCAGCCCCCAATGGTAAAACTTTCGCTCACCCACCCCTGGTGGGTCATCAGGGCAATATAGCCGGAAAGCGAAAGGGCTCCGAAGATCACCATGCCACCATAGGGTTTTTTCTTGCCGGCAAACTCGGGGTTATTTTCAGCAGCCGGATCTTCCTTGAGAAATTCAGCCGCAGTTTCAAATTCCCCGGCTTCTGCAAAAGTTACTGCAGACATTTTTTTATCAAATTTTGTTAGCTTTGATTCCATAACCTCTACTCCTTATTTTGTTATTTTAGGTAAACGTATCTCTACCCTGCGGAGCACGACCAATACCCTGCAGGAAAAATTGTTTTTTTCAGGTGAACTGTTTAGCCGGGAATGTCAGGAATACACCATGACCGGGCAGTTGAGCTTTTGCATGATCCAGTCGGGTGAACTGGCGTTCTCCTTCATCTTTTTGACAGGCTTATTCCCCATGAGGTCAATCCTCAGAACAACACAGAGAATATCGCGCCTCTTTCGGCCGTATTCGATTAATTTGTCATCCAGGCTTTCACTGGGGGCCAGGGAAGTGCAAACAATATCATCCTTGCTTTTTGTTATTTCCTGCAAAATTTCTGACCGGGAGATGTCTTCCCTGCCGGGTCCCTGCTTGTGAAGAATTTCTAGCTGACCTCCCAGCCTTTTGCACAAGTCATGTGCATAATTAAGCAACCGTAAGTTCAGGTCTTCGTCTTCCAGAACAACCAGCACCTTTTTATGGGCGTTCTTATTCTTGCCAGCTATCTGCCGTGCAGTATCAAACTCGCCTGCCTCAGCAAAGGCGGCAGCGCTCATTGCCTGCTGAAACTTTTCTTTTCCGTTTTTAAAAATCGACACACTCTGCCTCATTAATAATTGATTAAGACTGTATTTCTGCTCCTTGCAGATCAGACGTAAGAATTGCATCGCACTCCTTGCAATGCTTCTGCCTTTCCGGCATAGGTGCGGCACCGGTTAAAAACTCTTTGCCGACACTATGCTCGTTTGCCTCAGCAAAAGTCACAGCTGCCATTACTCTGTCAAACCATGATAGTTTCTCTTTCATACCTGCTACCTCATAAGTGTTATATTTTCTGTATATAGATTTCAAAGCACGCTGCTTGCACCTTATACATTTCATTTTCCGTGCCACAATGGGTTATTTTTTATTATTGTTTAATTTCAAATAGTTGCGCATGGTTAGCTTTGCCCCGCTAATGTTGCACTTTGCAACGCAAAAATTCCAAAAAAGCAAAAAAAACTCACAATAACAAATAATTATATATATTGTTGCATAAGGAAAGATATTGTTGCAATGTGCAACATCGCGATGTATACTTGGGGCAAAAGTAGTAAATCTCAATACCAGCACATAATTCAGCGGCAATCGTATATTTATGGTCCCTAAAGGCATTCGCAGTAAAATCACCCTGGGCTTTTACTTCCTGGTGCTCTGCATCATGGCAATTACCGGACTGACCTATGGAATTGTTTACGAAGTAGGCAAAAAGATTGAATCACTTGAGATCATTGATGATTTTCTTAATATGACCCTGGAGGTTCGCCGCTTCGAAAAGAACTATTTTCTCTATGGCAAGGAGGAGGATTATCAGGACAACTCAAATTTTCTGGATGAACTTGGCAGGCACCTTCTGCAGAATGAAGAACTGGTAACCTCTCTGGCAGGAAAAGATGCTTATTATGACCTGTGGCGTTCCGTTCATAAATACCAGGAAGACTTCAGAAGACTTCATGCTATGAACATCGGTGAGATCATCAGTCCTACAGAGACCAAATACCGCCAGCAGATAGAAACCAGCATCCGCAACCTGGGTAAAAAATTTACCGATATAGCAGAGCAGGCCTCCAAGGATGAAAAAAAGAAGATCAAGCATCTGCTGGGCACAACTGGATATATACTTTTCTTTTCCGTTGTAATGTTTATATGTCTGGGTGTATTTTTTGCCACCCTGCTGGCGCGGGACATAGTAAAATCCTTAAAGATCCTGGAAGACCATACCAGGAGGATCTCCCGCGGCGACTTCATGCTGGCCCCTATAGGCGTCAAGGACCAGGAAATCAAGTCACTTTTGGAGGCCTTTAATCGCATGACCAGGGAGCTTCGCATGCACCAGCGGCAACTGGTCCAGTCAGAAAAACTTGCTTCACTGGGAACCCTTCTCTCCGGCGTGGCCCATGAACTTAACAACCCTCTGTCCAATGTCTCATCCTCGGCCCAGATACTGGCAGAGGACCTCAACGAACTTGATGAACGTTTTAAGCAGGACCTTATATCCCAGATTTTGGAACAGTCCGACAGGGCCAGGGATATTGTCAGGACACTGCTGGAATTTTCCAGGATCAGTGAATTTTCCTGGCAGGAACTCTCTTTAAAATCACTGGTTGAGAAAACCATCACCCTTATCCGGGGTCAGACCCCGAGCAACGTGGAGATCAGCCTTGATATCCCCGAAGATCTTATTATCACCATCGACAAGCAGCGTATGCAGCAGGTCTTTCTCAATCTTCTGAAAAATTCCATAGACGTAATCCGTGAAAACGGCAGGATTTGGATATCTTGCCGCAAAATCACTAAGAAAGGCAAGGGTCGGGGTGAAGTGGAAATACTGTTTGAGGATAATGGCCCTGGAATACCTGAAGAAATCCGTGACAAGATATTTGATCCGTTTTTTACAACAAAGGACGTCGGACACGGCTCAGGGCTCGGACTTTTCATAGTTCATGATATAGTTGAAATGCATGGCGGAACCATCAGGGTTGAGACCAGGCCAGGCCAGGGAACGACCTTTATCATCTGGCTGCCGGTCAGACCAGTTGAAACTGGAGACAAGGCATGAATGAGCATCCCAGGATACTTGTTGTTGACGATGAGAAAATCGCACTCAACAATCTGACCTACATCTTAAAAAAAGAGGGGTACGAGGTTACCGCCACCCAAAGCGGCCCCAGGGCATTAAACCTGCTTGAAGAAAAGGATTTTGACCTGATCCTGACCGATCTTAAGATGGAAAAGGTTGACGGCATGCAGGTACTTATCAGATCGAAAGAACTGCACCCAAATACGGAAGTGGTCATGATAACCGGTTATGCCACGGTTGATTCGGCCATTAATGCAATGAAGGCCGGCGCTTATCATTACCTGCCCAAGCCCTTTAAGCTCGACGAGGTCAGAAAGGTGGTCAAAGAGGCCTTGGAGAAAAAACAGCTTAAACAGGAAAATATAAAGCTCAGGGAGCAGTTACAGCATTTTGAAGAAAAACCAAAGATCATTACTGCCAATTCCCTGATGAAACAGATCGTTGCCATGGTAAAACAGGTGGCGGAAACCGATACCAATATAGTCATAACCGGTGAGTCGGGCACGGGAAAAGAGTTGTTTGCAAAACTCATCCACCAATACAGTGCCAGAAATAACGGTCCCATGCTGTCACTCAATTGCGGTGCCTTTACTGAGGAACTGCTGGCAAATGAACTCTTCGGCCACGAAAAGGGGGCCTTCACAGGAGCAGAAACAGTTAAAAAGGGATTGGTGGAGATGGCTGACACCGGCACCCTGTTCCTTGACGAAATAGCCGAGATGCCCTTGCCGATGCAGGTTAAACTGCTGAGGGTTATTCAGGAAAAAGAGCTGATTCGTTTGGGGGGTGTCCAGCCGATAAAGGTTGATGTGCGTTTTGTCTGTGCCACGAACCGGGACCTGCAGGAGGAGGTAAAACTCGGCCATTTCCGGCAGGATCTCTATTTCAGGATAAATGTCATTGCCGTCGAGATCCCCCCCCTGTCAGCCCGTAAGGACGACATCCCCCTGCTGTCCCTCCATTTTCTCAATAAGTACTGTAAAATTATGCATAAAGATGTTAACGAGATCAGCGAAGAAGCCATGGATATTCTTTTGCAGTATGATTTTCCGGGAAATGTCCGGGAGCTGGAGAATATCATAGAGCGAGGGGTAGCCCTGGCCAGAGGCCAGGCCATTGAGAAAATTCATCTGCCTGACGATCTGCGCGGTGCAGCACTCCAGACTTTCAGAAAAAAAGACGGCAAGTATCCCTCCCTAGAAGAGATGGAACGCTCCTATATCCAGTGGGTCCTGAAGGAGGTCGGGAAAAACAAGACAGAGACAGCAAAGTATCTTGGCATTGATCGGGTATCTCTCTGGCGCAAGCTTAAGAAGCTCGGAATTAATGAGTGATTATTTTGCATGGGGCCCAATAATCTTTTTACTTTGCAGGAGCAAAAAGCTGATTTAAATTTTTTTTAGCTGATCGCTTATTGCTGATCGTTTGATTTCACGCAGTCTGCCTCTTCCTGCCCAGGAAAACAATTATGCCTGCCACGATCATGAGGCTGCTGAGCAGCTGGCCCATGGTCATGCCGCCAGCAATAAAGCCGAGATGGGAGTCCGGCTCCCGAAAAAATTCAACCCCGATGCGAAAAATTCCATAAAAAATGAGAAAAAGCGCGACCATGGAGCCTGAGGGCCAGGAAGATGGCGGGCTCTGTTTATCCTTCAGGAACCAGAGGATACAGAAAAGCACCAGCCCTTCAAGAAAACTTTCATAGAGCTGGGAGGGATGGCGCGGCAGCGGGCCGCCCCCGGGAAAAACCATACCCCAGGAAGCATCGGTCACCCTGCCGTACAGTTCACCGTTTATGAAATTGCCGATGCGGCCAAGTCCCAGGCCGATGGGAATAGTGACCGTGTAAAAATCCGCCACCCGCCAGAAATCCAGCCCTTTCCTCCTGCAGAAGATTATAGCGCCGAGAGTCAGGCCCAGCATGCCGCCATGAAAGGACATGCCGCCCTGCCAGGTGGCCAGGACCTCGGAGGGGTGGCTGAAATAGTAAGGCAGGTTGTAAAAGAGGACATACCCCAGCCTGCCGCCCAGGACCAGGGAAATGATGAGGACCAGGTTGAGGTTTTCAAAATGAACATCAAGCTCCCTGAAGCCGAATTTTTTTATCTGGTGTTTGACGAGCAGGAGGGAGGCTCCGAATCCCAGGACATACATAAGTCCATACCAGCGGACCTGCAGGGGTCCAATGGAGAAGATAACCGGATCTATGTTGGGAAAAGTCATAGGAGCAAGTGTCTAAAGTTACAAGTTGCGAGTTACAAGTTGCAAGTTACGAGTGCCTAAAGTTAGATAAAGTTTCAAGTTTCAAGTGCCTAAAGTGGTTGAGTGGACACTGGAGAGCTAGAGTAATGGATTGATAAAATTATTTTTTCCCAACACTCCAGTACTCCATCACTCCAATAAATTATACCATTGCCCCATGCTACAAGTTATTCAAGTACCTCTTAACCTGGCTTTTTGCCTGTATCCATTCTTTTCATTAACTTTAGGCACTTTAGGCACTTGTAACTTTAGGCACTTCTTTTCAAATAAACCCTTGTTTGCGCAGATGGATCTGCAGTGCCGAAATCGCAGCAGGAGTAACCCCTGAAATCCGGGAAGCCTGGCCCAGGGAGCGTGGCTGTACCTTTGTAAGTTTTTCTATGACCTCGTTGGAAAGCCCTGCAAGGCCATCGTATACCATGTTTTCCGGCAGGCCCAAGGATTCCATTTTCCTGAAGCGTCCCACCTGTTCATCCTGCCTGTCTATATATCCCTGATATTTTACCTGTACCTGAACTTCACGCTTTACCCCGCGTGAAAGCTCCTTGTCAAGTTCTGCAAAAGGTTCAAGATCCTTTAAAGTGATTTCCGGTCGCCGCAGAAGATCCTTCAGACTGCATGTTTGCCGGAGGGCAACGGAACCCAGTCTTTCAAGCAGTGTGTTAATCTCCGGTCCCGGCTTGATCATGGTTTTGGCAAGTTTTTCCATGCTGCTTTCAATAGCCCGGCGCTTGGCTGTAAAAATTTTATACGTTTCAGCATCGACCAGGCCCAGCTCGTAGCCTATATCTCTGAGTCGCAGGTCGGCATTGTCTTCCCGCAGCAGCAGCCGATACTCAGCCCTGGAGGTAAAAAGACGGTATGGCTCCCTGGTGCCGAGGGTTATCAGATCATCAATCAGCACTCCTGTATAGGCCTGGGATCTGTCCAGGACCAAGGGCTCCTGGTTGCGGACATACTGCACGGCATTGATGCCGGCCACCAGGCCCTGGGCCCCGGCCTCCTCATAGCCGGATGTACCATTGATCTGCCCTGCCAGGAAGAGCCCCTGCACCCTTTTGGTCTGCAGCGACGGTTGCAGCTCAAGGGGGTCTACATAATCATATTCAATGGCATAGCCGGGTCTGATCATCTGGGCCCGTTCCAGCCCTTTTATGCTTTTTAGCATGGCCAGCTGGGTATCAAGGGGCAGGCTGGTAGGTATGCCGTTCGGGTATACTTCAACTGTATCTATACCTTCAGGCTCCAGAAAGATCTGGTGCCGGTCCTTGTCAGGAAAGCGCATTACCTTGTCTTCAATGGAAGGACAGTACCTGGCCCCAACACCTTCAATAATCCCGGCATACATCGGGGAGCGATCGATGGAGCCCCTGA
>Ga0111148_1067_pt1 | contig 12528 bp, 10 predicted proteins | sample DeeMarSeWOR28_12_FD_80359 | JGI IMG/M metagenome (GOLD analysis project Ga0111148, IMG submission 80359) | Desulfobacterales bacterium SG8_35 | reverse complement strand
TTGATGATCCGAGGGAATCTCCTTCATTCAAACTGTTGGAGCTCCTGCAGGAAAAAGGCGCTGAGTTGCACTATAACGATCCGCACATTCCGGTGTTACCACCGATGAGAAAATACTCCTTTAACCTAAAAAGCAATGATCTTACTCCAGAGACTTTAGCGTCCATGGACTGTATCCTGCTTGCAACCGATCATTCTGCCTATGACTACCGGTTCATCCTTGATCATGCAGACCTGATTGTTGATACCCGTAATGCATTCAATGGTCTGCGAGGTGCTGAACATAAAGTCGTACAGGCTTAAGGTGCAGGAACTACCCCTTTTCCTATGATCTCCCTGGGTATAGAACAACTCCTTTCTTCTCCCCCCAGATGGCTTTCGGGGCTAAGGCTCGGGCTTCTCTGCAACCAGGCATCCACGGACAGCAAATTCCAGCACAGCCGTGATCTTATCAACAGGTGTTTCCCGGGCCAACTGGCCTGTCTTTTTTCTCCCCAGCATGGTTTCTTCTCAGAGAAGCAGGACAATATGATTGAGTCAGATCATGCCATTGACAAGGGGACCGGCCTTCCGCTCTACAGCCTGTACAGCAACAAAAGACGGCCCACCAGGGAGATGTTCGATCTTATCGATGTCTTGATAATCGACCTCTTTGATATTGGAACCAGGGTCTACACCTTTCTCTACACCATGGGGTATTGCCTTGAGGCTGCTGCGGAGTTCGGCAAAAAAGTCCTGGTCCTGGACCGGCCAAACCCGATCGGCGGAACACACGTGGAAGGCAACATCATCCAGCCCGAGTGTTATTCTTTTGTCGGGCTCTATCCCATCCCCATGCGCCACGGTCTTACTTTTGGCGAACTCGCCCTTTTACTCAACAATCATTGCAAAATAGGCGCTGAGCTTGCTGTTATCCCGATGCAGGGCTGGAAGCGACAGATGTTTTATAACCATACCGGTTTGCCCTGGGTATTTCCCTCGCCAAACATGCCTTCACCTGTAACCGCTCTCGTTTATCCAGGCCAGGTAATCTGGGAAGGCACAAATATTTCTGAAGGCCGCGGCACCTGTTTACCCTTTGAACTTTTTGGCGCCCCTTTTTTTGAACATGATGAGATTCTGCACACAATAGACAAAGGTGCGGATCTTCCCGGCTGCATTCTCAGGCCGCTTATATTCGAACCCACGTCCAACAAGTGGATAGGGCAATCCTGCAAGGGGTTCCAGGTTCATGTTACTGATCCTGCTGCTTTTCGACCCTACCGTACCTCTCTGGCCCTGCTGCAGGCTGCCATGCTCCTCTACCCTGAATCCTTTGCATACAAAAAAACTCCCTACGAATATGAGTATGAACGTCTGCCCATGGATCTGATTTTAGGCGACCGACAGGTACGCCGGGCCCTTGAAGAGTGCGAAAGCATAATGACCATCGAAAAATTATGGCAGCACGACCTGGATGGCTTTGATAAATTACGCCAGCAATTCTTTCTTTACAACTGACCCCTTTACTTGCTTCCCATAACAAGGTATTTTTCTTTTCTTTAAATACAGACACTTTGCTAAATCATACTTTCATGGACATATCCATGTTTGCAAAAACTAAGACACTAGGGGAACTTTCTGCGATGGTGGGCGGTGATCTTGCCGGTGACCCTGAAATAACAATACATGGTTTGGCTGATCTGGCCTCGGCTCATAAGGGTGAAATTGCCTTTATGGTCAAGGATGCACATATTGATGTCCTGAAAAAAAGTCACGGTTCAGCATTTATCGTACCGCGCACACTTGCTTATGATGAAAAACCCGTGATCAAAGTTGCAAATCCCTATCTTGCTGCGGCCCGCATCCAGAACTTCTTTCAGGCAAAACCATTTCAGGCTGCCGGCATAAGCCCCAAATCTGATATTGGCAACAATTGCGACATCCCTGAAGAAATATCAATAAGCCCCTTTGTTTGTATCGGCGATCGGGTCAGGTTGGGAAAACGGGTTACCCTGCACCCGGGTGTTGTAATTGGCGACGATGTTGTGATCGGCGATGACGCCCTGCTCTATCCCAATGTTACTGTGTACCATTCCTGTACCATCGGTTCACGGGTTATCATTCACAGCGGTACCGTTATCGGCAGTGACGGTTTCGGCTTTGCCACTGACGAGAACGGTAATCATGTCAAATGGCCCCACATGGGCACGGTGCAGATTGATGATGATGTGGAGATCGGGGCGAATGTGAGCGTTGACCGTGGCACCTTTGGCAAGACCCATATTATGCAGGGCACCAAGATGGATAACCTCATTCAGGTCGCTCACAATGTGAAGATTGGTGAAAATTCCCTCATCGTGGCACAGGTTGGCATTGCCGGCAGCGCCTCTTTGGGTAAAAGCGTTGTTTTGGGGGGGCAGGCTGCCGTAAAAGGACATATACACCTTGATGACGGCGTCATGGTGGCTGGCAAATCAGGGGTTCATTCCAGCGTGCCGAAGGGTGCCATTGTTTCCGGATATCCCGCCATTCCTCACAAGGACTGGTTAAAAGCCAGCACCATCTTTGCAAAACTGCCGAAACTTTATGGTGAACTGCTCGACATGAGGAAAAAAATTGAAAAAATGTATGAGAAACTTTTCCCGGGTGAGAAACATGAATAGAGTTATTGCGGAAATATTTTTACCCTTCGCAGTCAAACTTCATATTCTATAATAAGCTTGTTTTTTGACTGCGACTATTGAACAAAAGACGCTATGAGGAAGGAGAGCAAGAATGGCAAGTGATATTTCAACCCTGGATATAAAAGAGATCATCCGGCTTCTGCCGCACCGTTATCCATTTTTGCTGGTGGACCGGATCCTTGAGGGAGAAAAAAGGAAAAGCATGGTTGGCCTGAAAAATGTCAGCATGAATGAATTCTTTTTTCAGGGGCACTTTCCTTCCGAGCCCATAATGCCAGGCGTTCTCATCCTTGAAGGAATGGCCCAGGTGGGAGGTATTCTGGCCTTCTATTCCATTCCTGAAATGATCGGCGAGAAACTTATCTATTTTGCGGGCATAGACAAGGTAAGATTTCGCCGGCCGGTTGTTCCCGGAGACCAACTGATTTATGAAATGGTGGTTCTCAAGCAGAAGGGAAAAATCTGGAAGATGGAAGGAAAGGCCAAGGTAGACAACGAAGTTGTTGCAGAGGCAGAATTCATGGCTGCATTTTCCTGATAGTCTTTCCACTTTCCTTAATAATGCCAGGCAAATAAAAAAATATGAATATTCATCCTACCGCAATAGTTGATCCTGCTGCAGAACTTGACAGTTCAGTTAATGTCGGGCCCTATGTGATCATTGAAAAAGGGGTTACCATCGGCAGGGATTCAGTAATTAAGCCGCACAGCATTATATCCGGTCCTACAACCATAGGTTCAGGAAATGTTATCGGCCCCTTTGCCACCATAGGGGCTCCTCCCCAGGATCTGAAATACAAGGGGGAGAGAACAGAACTTGTTATCGGCGACAACAACCAGATCCGCGAATATGTCTCCATGCACCGTGGCACCATTACTGACAAGGGAGTTACAAGCGTCGGCAACGGCAACCTGCTCATGGGCTATGTCCATATCGCCCATGATTGCGTTATCAACAATTCGGCCATCCTGGCCAATGCAGCCACCCTGGCAGGACACGTCCATGTCGAAGACTATGCAATAGTCGGCGGCCTGGTCGCCATCCATCAGTTTTCCAGAGTTGGAGCCCATTCATACATTGGTGGCGTCTCCGGCATTAGCAGGGATGTACCACCTTTTATAATTGTAAGCGGCACCCGTAAACATATGCGGGTATCCGGCATCAACAAGATCGGCCTGCGCCGCCGCGGATTCGATAACGATACTATCAGAAAACTGGACAAGGCATACAAGATCATTTTCATGACCCCTGATCTCCTGTTGCAGGAGGCCCTGGTACAGGCAGCAAGAGAAGTGCCCGATTGCGCACCTGTAGGCCGCCTTATAGATTTTTTCCACAGCAGCAAGCAGGGCGTAATCAGAACGGTTGAAGCTGACGATTAAGTTCCTGGCAATTCTGGTTAGGCAGCAAGCCTGCAAACATCTTAACACAGAAAATTCAGCAATGACAAATACCACATCTGATAGAATTGGCATTATTGCCGGAGGGGGACAGTTCCCCCTGTTGTTTGCAAAGGCGGCCCGGAAGCAGGGCATGAGTGTCTATGCCGCCGCTCACAGGGGAGAAACAGACGAAACCCTTGCCGGGTATGTGGACCGTCTCCAATGGGTAAAGCTGGGCCAGCTGGGGAAAATTATCGATTTTTTCAAACATGAGGGGGTACAGAAGACCGTTTTTCTCGGCTCAATCAAAAAAACCAATATCTTCAGAGATGTACGGCCTGACCTCAAAGGGATCGGACTGTGGAACAAGATAAACGTCAAGCAGGACGATGCCATCCTGCGTGCTGTCGCCGATCGCCTGGAAAAAGATGGCATTGAGGTCGTAGCGTCAACTGGATTCGTGCCGGAACTGCTTTTTCCCAAAGGTATTTTAACCAGAAAAAAACCGACAAAAGAGCAAAAGAAAGACATTATTCTCGGCTGGCAGATTGCACGAGCCCTGGGTAGTCTCGACATCGGTCAATGTGTCGTGCTGCGCAATCAAACCGTTTTAGCAGTTGAGGCAATTGAGGGTACAGATGCGGCCATACGCCGGGGGGGCTCTCTTGGCAAAGAAAAAACCGTTGTGGTGAAAGTACGAAAGCCAAACCAGGATCTTCGCTTTGATCTTCCTGCCATTGGTAAAAAAACCATTGAGACCATGAGGGAGGTTCATGCTGCCGTTCTTGCCGTTGAGGCCGGATATGCTCTTTTCTTTGACAGGGAAGCAGTCATCAGGGCTGCAGATGATGCCGGTATAGTAATCATTGGTGTCACAGAATCGGCTGCCGGTGAATTGTCTTTGTAAATCTCCTGAAATATATCCTACTATATCCCGTGGTCCGGTTAATGATTTTGCGTATCCTCTGAAATTAACGGGAGAAGGGTAACCTGCCATGAATAATTTACTATGAAAGCCATGATCCTGGCAGCAGGTCTTGGTACCAGGCTTCTGCCCTATACACTGAAGCGCCCCAAGCCTCTTTTCCCCATTCTCAACAGGCCTCTTCTACACCTGACAATCAGCCGGATAAAGCAGGCCGGTGCGCAAGAAATTATAATAAACGCACACCACCTGCGTTCCCAGATAAAAGAAGCCTTACTGCCTGAAGCCAATATCACCCTGCAGGAGGAAGAAGAAATACTTGGTACGGGAGGAGGCCTGCGGCTGGCCCTTTCCCATCTCGGCAGTGATCCTGTACTTGTTGTCAATGGAGATATTTATCATTCCATCGATTACAACGATGTCTATAGCTCCCACTGTGCATCAGGGACAGATGTAACCCTCGTTCTGCATGATTATCCACGTTTTAACGATGTCAGGGTTGATGACACGCTTAAGATAACGGGATTCGGCAAGCCTGGCGGCAGCGAGAGAAAGCAGGAAAGAACCCTTGCTTTTACAGGAATTCATGTTATCAATCCTGAGGTGCTGCACACCATTCCGCAGGACACCCAGTATTGTATCATCGACTGTTACAGGAAACTTCTGCAGAAAGGGAACTTGATTGGATCCTATATGGCACGGAACCACTTCTGGACAGACATGGGGACCCCGACTGATTACCTGCAGCTGCACGCAGATTTACTGGCGCATAAAGTGCCGGTCTACGGGGAACTTGCCGAAACCGCTGCCGCTGCTCCTTTTATAGGGTTGGAAAACGCATCTGTCAGCCGGGATGCCAGACTGCTCGACTGGGTCTGCATTGGGAAAGGGGCTACAATTGAAGCAGGAACCACCCTGCAGCGCACGGTTGTATGGGATGATGCTGTAGTTCCTGCCGGAAGCACTATTGTTGATGGCATTGTGACATTGTGAAGGTGTGTGGCTTTTAATGGCAACAGGGTTCGAGGAAACGCGTGAAGTACTTTTAAAGTACGGGTATCGGGGATGAGTGAGAAGACACCACTCAATTACTCCATTTAAATAATTTGCAACTGCTGGCTTTCTGCTTTCATATAAAATGAAAAATCAAAACAATAATATTCACCCGCAGCAAATCATCAACTTTCTCCACAAAGAGGGTTTTGCTGTTACTGGTAAGGAAATCACCCTGACCCCTCTTTCCAGTGACGGATCAAGCCGCTTATTCTTTAAAATCAAGACTGGTGCAGACGGATCTTTTTGTGGCGTTCTGCCCGGCAAGGAAAACCCTCAAAAAGGATTGGCTGAAGCCCTAGCTGCTTATAATATCGGCACTCATCTGAGAAAAAGAGGTATCCCTGTTCCTGAAATACATGGTTTCGATCCGCAAAACGGATTTATCCTTTTCGAGGACCTTGGCACAAGGCTTCTCCATGATGAGCTGGAACAAAAAAAGAAAAAAAATGGCAAAGACTCCTGGAATCAGATCAGAGAAACATACAAGGAAATTATCGAACTTCTTCTCTATATGCAGATTTCCGGCAGTATCCGTTTCAACAGGAAATGGTCTTGGGATACTCAGCGCTATGATAAAAAACTGATGCTGGAAAAAGAATCGGGCTATTTCTTGCAGGCATTTTGCCAGGACCTGCTCGGGATCAATAAATTTCCCGCAGGGCTGACAGATGAATTCAAAATCCTGGCCGGTCGTGCTGCTCGACAGCCGGCTGTCTATTTCCTGCACCGGGACTTTCAGTCAAGAAATCTCATGCTGCGGGATGGGGAAGTAAGGATCATTGATTTTCAGGGGGGCAGGCTTGGCCCCCTTGGGTATGACCTCGCTTCTCTGCTCATCGACCCCTATGCCCAGATTCCGGAACAAATGCAGCATGAATTGCTTGAACATTACCTGGAGCATCTCTGTAAATATGGTTTCGACGAACAGGCATTTCTAAAAAGCTACCCCAGCCTGGCCCTGCAGCGGAACCTGCAAATTCTGGGAGCTTTTGCCTTCCTGTCTTCACAAAAACAGAAACCCTTTTTCCGGCAGTTTATCCTACCGGCAACAATTTGTTTACAGCGCCTGCTTGCCGGAAAAGAGGGGAAAGACTATCCTCAACTGCGAAAGTTGACAGAAAACATTCTGGTTCTGCTTGCCGGGAATATCAATACCGTTTCTGCAGGAGCGGCATAACTTCTTCAATCACGTTCACTACGAACTACCTTTTGCCAATGACTTCAAATAAGAACACTCAGCACCATTCAGCACTCTTACAAGCCGGTATCGTTGCCCTGATCGGCCGGCCGAATGTGGGCAAGTCGACTCTATTCAACCGCATCACGAGATCCCGTAAAGCCCTGGTCGATGCTACACCCGGGGTTACCCGCGACAGACAGTACGAGCGCGTTGAGTGGGAGCAGAAATCATTCATCCTGGTTGACACAGGCGGCATTGAGCAAGGGGGCACTGCTGCGGCGGATGGAGATATCATGACGGGAAACATCCGGGAACAGACATTGCAGGCTGTCGCTGAAGCAGACGTGCTTCTTTTCCTGATGGACGGCAAGGAAGGCGTTACGCCCACGGACCTTGATGTCACGAACCTGCTCCGCAAAATCGATAAGCCTGTTTATTTTGTGGTGAACAAGATAGACGGCGAGGAGCTGGAACAGGTCCTGCTTCCTGCTTTTTACGAATTGGGCGTGGAAAAACTCTGGGCAATATCCGCAGAACATGGGTATGGCGTTCGTTCATTAGTGGATGACCTTGTGACAGCAGTTCCTCAACGTGAAGAAACTTCTTTGCAGTATGCAGATTCTATCCGTATCGCCTTTTTTGGCAGACCAAATGTTGGTAAATCCTCACTTATCAACCGGCTTCTTGGAGAAGACCGTATGGTGGTTTCCGATATCCCCGGCACCACAAGGGATTCAATCGATACCCTGCTGACAACAAAGAAAGGCAGCTACCTGCTTATTGACACTGCCGGGATCAGGCGCAAGGGGAAAGTTAAGGCAAAACTGGAAAAGTTCAGCATTATCAAGGCACTTGCCGCGCTGGAACGATGCGATATAGCCTTGATATTGATCGATGCCGAAGAAGGCATAACGGAACAGGACACAAAGGTAATAGGATATACCCAGGAACAGGGACGGGCCTGCATCCTGGCAGTTAACAAGTGGGACCTTGTCAAAGGCGATAGTAAAGAGCAGAAGAAAGTCGTGTCTGAATTACAAATGGCTACACCATTTGTAGGTTTCGCACCGGTCCTGACTCTCTCGGCCCTGACCGGGAAGGGCGTGCAAAAACTCCTGCCGGCAATTGATTCGGTTTATGAACAGTTCTGCAAAACATTTTCCACCAGTCGGCTGAACAGGATACTCCAGGATGCCACTGCCTCCCATCCACCTGCGCTGCACAGAGGAAGACGGATTAAACTTCTTTACATCACCCAGATAGCCACCCGACCTCCGACCTTTGCCCTTGTTACAAATTACCCCAAGGCAATTCATTTTTCCTATCACCGCTTTCTCGTCAATACCTACCGGAAGGAACTGGGTCTCGACAAAACTCCCATCAGAATTTTTTTCAGAGAACGTAAGAGGCGAAAAATTTAACTGTTCCAACCGATTTTCAAAAATTGCTGAGAAATTTATGCCGGTTTTTCAATGTTGGGCACTTTTCATAAAGTCGAGCCAAATTGGTGCGGCAACATGTCCTCCAGAACCATCTTTGCCCAATGACATGTTTCTGTCGTGCCCGACCCAGACCCCTGTAACAAAATCCCCGGTGTAACCAATGAACCAGGCATCCATATAACTGTCTGTCGTACCTGTTTTGCCAGCAGTCATCCCCCTTAATCCCCGGGCCTGTTTACCTGTCCCCTGTTGAATGACCTGCTGCAGCATCTGGTCCATTTGCAGCGCGGTGTGTTCAGACAGGACCCGGATCTTTCGGGGCTGATTCTTCTCCAATACCTTCCCATTCCTGTCGATTATTTTCTCAATAAATAACGGCGGGGTATAAATACCCTTATTGGCAAAGGCAGTATAGGCTCCGGTCATCTCAAGGAGGGAAACTTCAGAAGACCCGAGGGCCAGAGTAAGATCCGGCTTCATCCTTGAAGTGATGCCAAGATCCTTTGCAAGGCTGACAACTTTCTTTATGCCCACTTACTGCAAAAGCTTGATTGCTATAATATTACGTGACTGCACCAGGCCGGTTTGCAGCGATATGGCGCCATAATAGCGGTTGTCGAAGTTTTTCGGCTCCCATGTTTTTCCCCGCCCTGTCCCTGCAAGGCTTAACGGCTCATCAACAAGAACTGAATAGGGCGAAAAACCCTTTTCAAGGGCTGCAGCAAAGACTATGGGTTTAAAAGATGACCCGGGCTGACGCCTGGCCTGAATTGCCCTGTCAAACTGGCTGGCTGCAAAATCAGCCCCGCCCACAACGGCACGGACCCTGCCGGACTCTGTCTCCATGACCACCATGGCCGCCTGCGGGCTGCTTCCCGTGTTCCGGTCTGCGGCAAGATGAGCCAATCCTCTCCTGACAGCAGCCTGGGCACCTTCCTGGAGGGAACGGTCCATACAGGTGGTGATCGTAAGTCCTCCTGTGGTCAATAATTCCTCCCCATACCGGCTCTTTACGTAGTTCATAACCTGCTGATAATAGTACCCCCCTACAAAGTTGTCAGGTGGGGCCTCGCTAAGGGACAACGGCTCTTCATATGCGACACGGGCCGCTTCCGGCGTTATATAGCCATCCTCAGCCATACGGTTCAAGACATATGCCTGGCGTTTCCGGGCCAGACCCATATTTTTGAAGGGTGAATAGCGGCTGGGCGCCTGAGGCAAACCGGCCAGCACTGCTATCTGGCCCAGGGTAAGGTCTTGTACCCTTTTGTTGAAATAGGTTTCAGCTGCCGCCTCGACGCCGTAAGCTCCCTCACCCAGATATATCTGGTTTAAATAGATATAGAGAATTTCATCCTTGCTCATCACCGAGTCTATCCGGTATGCCAGAATTGCCTCCTTGATCTTGCGGGAATATAATTTTTTCCTCGAAAGAAGCAGAGAACGCGTCACCTGCTGTGTAATGGTGCTGCCGCCCTGAGCCTTCGCCCCTGAACGGATATTATGGAAGAGGGCCCGGAAAATAGACCAGATATCAACCCCGGGATGCTCGTAAAAACGGGAATCCTCTGCTGACACAAATGCTTGGGGAAGCAATGGAGACATGCTCTCAAGGGGTACGACCCGCCTGTTCTCCTCAAAAATCCGCTTTACGGTTCTATTGTCCCGGTCAAGCACCAGGGTCGCCATTTTGGGCTGATAATCATGTATCGATTTCAGGTTCGGAATATCAAGCAGTACAAAAAGATAGAGAATCCCCCCTATGAAAAACGTGAGCAGCAGGCTGATGCCCAGCAAAAAAAGAGTGCAGTGGACATGATTCCAAGGCTTGCGTTGTTTGGCTGAAGTCGAAGTTTTTTTTCTCCCCCCAGGAGGTTTTCTCCTGCTGGCAGCAGCTTTGCGACTTTTTTGCTGTTTCGATGTTTCCCTGCCCATGCCGATGAACTTGTCTGGATAGAATTTGTAGTGTAATTTAACAGGCTGCGGTTTATTTACTTCATGCAGCCCAAGAACACAAATAACAAACTTTTCCTCTCATATTGGAGTGTCGTTTGTCCAAGATAAAAATTCTTTCAGAACATCTTGCCAATCAGATCGCGGCAGGTGAAGTCATTGAGCGGCCGGCCTCTGTAGTCAAGGAGCTTCTTGAAAATTCCATTGATGCAGGGGCAGGAAATATCCAGGTAGAGATTGAAGGCAACGGTACCAGACTTATCAAAGTAATTGATGATGGCTTGGGCATGGACGGAGACGATATCCTTCTCTGCCTGGAACGCCATGCCACAAGCAAGCTGGGCGAGAGTGCTGATGACAGCAACAGGTTGACAGCAATTCACAGCCTTGGTTTTAGAGGTGAAGCAATACCCAGCATTGCCTCGGTTGCTAAAATGTCCATAACTTCCAGGACTGCGAAGGACCCGTTGGGCACCAGGGTGGAAGTGCGCTACGGCAAAGTTGCAAAAGTCCATGAAACGGGCGGCAACAAAGGGACTGTCATTGAGGTCAGGGATCTTTTTGGAAACATGCCGGCACGCAAAAAATTCCTCAAAAGTGTACGTACCGAACTCTATCACATCGAGGAAATAATCAAGAACTACTGCCTGGCGAATCCCCATCTCGGCATTACTTATTCTGTGAACAGCAAAACAGTTCTCAATTTTGTGCCGGATGCAGACACGCTGGAAGCAAGAGTAAGAAATATCTACGCCAGGAGCTCTTCCCTGCCCCTGATTCCTGTCATGGCTTCCAGTACTCCTTCAACTGGAGATGATATTGACATCAAGGGATTCCTGCTTTCTCCAGAACAATCGTTTGCCATGACAGCCAAAATGAGATTCTTTGTCAACGGGAGAGCCGTAAAGGACAGAATGATGGCCCATGCTTTAGCTGAAGGGCTCTCAGGCTTTCTTATGAAGGGACGCTCTCCCTCCGGAGTTCTTTTTGTCAGCGTACCCTACGACAAGGTCGATGTGAACGTGCATCCTGCAAAACAGGAGATCAGGTTTCAGCAGCCGGACATTATCCACAGACGGATTGTCTCCGCTGTCCAGACTGCCATGGCAGACTACCAGACAGAATCGAGGCAGGCTCTCTTTGGCAGCGGCGTGAACAAAAAGGCTGCCGGGCAGAAACCGATGATAACCCTGAAAAATGACGGGCCTCCCCCTAAGAATGTTTTTAAACTCTGGGATACTTCATCCGCTTCTGTTTTCCAAATGGAGAACAGAGGAGAGCCTATATTCCCCGGCAAAACCCCGGCCGCATCTCCACCCGGGTCTCCCGGGATTTTAACATCCGCTGAGCAAAGCGCTCCTTTTCAGCATGGAGAAACACCTCGGGACATCGCCCCTGAATCCCTTACGCCGATCGGACAGCTCATGGACCTCTATCTCCTCTGTGAGGCCAAACAGGATGATGCTCGATACCTGGTGGTCATTGATCAACATGCTGTCCATGAAAGAATCCTTTACGAGAATCTCAAAAAGCAGTTCGAAACACGACAGATGACAAGCCAGAATCTTCTGTTCCCCAAAATGCTGGAATTGACCCCTGAGTCAACAGACATCCTCGAATCTAACAGGGAAGAAATCCGGCAGCTTGGTCTTGTTGTGGAGGAATTTGGTGGAGACAGTTATGTCATCAAGGCTGTACCTGCTGTAATCAGCCACCTGGATCCCGAGGAAATTCTCACGGGTATCCTTGCTCAGTTTGCTGGGACAGAATACAGCCCCGCTGAAGGTCGACGACGGTCTGATGCCACCAGACTCGATGACATTCTCTCATCAATGGCCTGCAAGGCTGCCATAAAGGCCGGCCAGAATCTCAGCGGCCAGGAAATGCTGCAACTTCTCAAGCTCATGCAGAAAAGCAGGGCTTT